>Ga0247832_1000164_pt1 | contig 133049 bp, 102 predicted proteins | sample LaCruzMarch2015__10_FD_192407 | JGI IMG/M metagenome (GOLD analysis project Ga0247832, IMG submission 192407) | Freshwater microbial communities from meromictic Lake La Cruz, Castile-La Mancha, Spain - LaCruzMarch2015_4m | ecosystem: Environmental > Aquatic > Freshwater > Lake | place: Spain... | reverse complement strand
GGCGGCAGAGCCGCACGCACTCCAAAACCGGACGCCGAGATGGTTCCCCTTCAAACGGATGACCGTTTGAGGGGGAACCGTGGGGGAGGGGGAGCTTTATGACAATTGCATTTCGCATCCTACGGATGGCTTTTTCCGCCACTAGGGCAAGCGGAGCTTGCCGGGAGAAAAGCGGCGGCAGAGCCGCGCGCGCTCCAAAACTCTCCGGAGACCGCACCCTGAACCCAACGCCAAATATCCCAACGCGCTAAAGTAGAGGCATGCTCGCTTTGCTCGCGATGGTTTCCACGATGCGGCTGGTCGCCGAACCTCTGTCTCCGCTGGAGCTACGCAAGCGCCTCGCGGCGGGAGCCGTTACCTCGGTCACCGCGCCGGAACTCGAAAAATACTTCGGGAAGGCCGAAGAAGGCTCGCTCCGAGTCGACGGCGTGAACATCGCGTGGGGAGTCCAGCGGCCGGGCGCCAAGCAGGTGCGGGCACGATTCCTCGACAATTCCGGCGAGTTCGACCTGAAGAAAATCGACGGAACCGACTGGTTCGTCGGCTCGTTCACGGTTCCCCACGGAACCGGCACGCTGTGGACGGTTCAGGCGGACGGCAAACTCATCGGCGATGCCCGCCAAATCGAGGCGTACCTGCCCGACCCGGACACGCAATCACAGGCCAACGTACCCAAAGGCAAGCTGATTCAGATGCCAAAGTGGACCAGCAAGGTATACGCGGGCACCACGCGCGACTGGTGGGTCTACGTGCCGGCGCAGTACAAAGCCGACGTCCCGGCGACCACGATGATCTTTAACGATGGCCAATGGAGCAGGGGGTACGTGCCCACCGTCATCGACAACCTGACCGCAAAGGGCGAAATCCCGCCGATGATCGTGATCCTCATCGCGCCGGGCGGAAAAACGAACGACATCGACAACCGCTCGTTCGAATACGACGTGCTAAGCGATCAGTATTCCAAGCTACTACTAGAAGAAATCATCCCCGAAGTCGCCAAAACATACAACCTGCGCACCGGAGCCGAAAATCGTGGCATCGCCGGGGCGAGCAGCGGCGGAATCTGCGCCTTCACCGCGGCTTGGGAGCGGCCCGACCAGTTCAGCAAGGTGCTCAGCTGGATCGGAAGCTTTGTTGATCTGGCCAAGCTGCACAGCAAAGAGCAGGGTGGCGACGATTATCCTTCGCTCATCCGCAAGAACGACGCCAAGCCAATCCGGGTGTTTCTGCAAGCCGGCAAGAACGACCTCGACAACCCATTCGGCAACTGGCCGCTCGCGAATCTGGAAATGCAAAAGGCTCTGGCTTACAAGGGCTACGATGCGACATTCGTCTATGGCAACGGATTCCACAGCGACGCCCAAGGCCGAAACACGCTTCCCGCCGCCATGCGGTGGCTTTGGAGAGATGTCAAGTAAGAACGAAAATCTCTGGGCACCTTGGCGGATGACCTACATCGAGCGGCCAAGCACCGGCTCGATGACGTCCGGGGACATATTCCTCGACCTGCCAAACGCCCACGAGGATGAAAAGCACTTCATCCTCTGGCGCGGCGAGACCGCGTTCGTGATGCTCAACGCGTTCCCCTACACGAACGGGCACCTGCTGGTCGCGCCATTCAGGCAGGTTTCCGAGATCGACCTGATGAACGACGCGGAACTGGCCGAGATCAATCAGCTGATCGCGCGGGCGGTTGGGTGGCTGCGGACGGCCTACTCGCCCGATGGATTCAACATCGGCGTCAACATGGGTCGCGCGGCGGGAGCGGGGATCCCCATCCACATCCACTGGCACATCGTGCCGCGTTGGAACGGCGACACGAACTTCATGACCACGGTCGGCGGGGTTCGCGTGATGCCGCAAACGCTGGAAGACAGCTACGCCCGCCTGAAGAAGGCCCAAGAGCGGTGACGCTGGACCAACTGCGAGCCGAGGCGTTGGTCTGCACGGCTTGCACGCTATCGGATCGGCGAACGAACGTCGTCTTCGGCGAGGGCGACCCGCTTTCGCCATTGATTCTGGTGGGCGAAGGTCCGGGCGAGCAAGAGGACAAAAGCGGGCGGCCGTTTGTTGGCCGGGCCGGGCAGTTGCTAGATAAAGCCCTTGTGGAAGCCGGAATCTCGCGCGCACAGGTCTACATCGCCAACACCGTGAAGTGCCGGGCCGCCGATTGGTCCACCGGCAAGCCGGTGAACCGTGCGCCGACCGAGGACGAAAGCCAAGCCTGCCGACGTTGGCTGATTCCCCAACTGCAACTGCTCGCCCCAAAGGTGATCCTCTGCGTCGGTGCCCCAAGCGCAAAGAACTTGATTCGGAAGAACTTTCAGATCACGAAGGAACGCGGGCTCTACTTTCCGTGCGAGTTCGCGAAAACCGCTATCGCGACGTTGCATCCTTCTTACATCCTCCGGCAGGCGAATATGGGCGGCGACGGCGGCTACGGGCTTTTGGTGGCGGATATCGAAAAAGCGTGGGCGGCAGCCCAAAAACTAGCCGAAAAAGCTTAGCCGCTGTCAATTTCGGTTTAAGCTATGCCCCATGCATCGCTTTGTTGCGTCTTCTCTTGCCCTGCTGGCAACCTCGTGCGCGTTTGCGGCACCGGCCAAGCGGCCCGCCCGCGTTTACGACCTGGTCCACGTGAACTGGTCGGTGGAACTGCAACCGAAGACGATGTCGATTCGCGGCGACGTGGTGAACGTGGTTCGTCCGCTGCGGCCTACGAAAAAACTGTGGTTCGATGCACTCGGGCTGAACATCGCCTCCGTAACCGTGGACGGCGTTCCGGCAACATTTTCCCTTGAAGAATCCAAGCTTTGGGTCACCACGAAAAAGCCGGTGAAAAGCCTCGCGAAGGTTCGAATCCGCTATTCAGCCGCCCCGCAGGCCGGGCTCTACTTCATTCCGAAGGAGCGCGCTTTCCCGGCAAAAACCGACATCGTGTACTCGCAGGGCGAGATGGAGGACACCCGAAACTGGATCCCGACCTACGACTTTCCGGACGACAAGGCGACCAGCGAAGGCACCATCACCGCGCCGAAGGGGTACCGAGTCCTTAGTAACGGCAAGCTGATCTCGCACAAGACATCGAAAGCCGGCGAGCGTTGGCAGTGGAAAATGGATCAGCCGCATTCCACCTACCTCATCAGTATTGTTGCCGGAAACTACACAGAAATCGTCGAGCAAGAAAAGGGGCCGAGGGTCAGCTTTTGGGTTCCGGCCGGGCTAGAAAAGCAGGGCCGCAACGCGTTTTGGGGAACGGCCGGCATGATCCGGGAGTTCGAGCGGCTGACCGGTTTCCCATACCCGTACGTAAAGTACAGCCAGTCCGCGGTGCCCGACTTCATGTTTGGCGGAATGGAGAACATCACCGCCACCACCCAAACGATCAATTGCCTTTTCGACGAGAAGAACGCCCCGCTTTCGGATGCGACCGAACTGGTGGCGCATGAATTGGCGCACCAGTGGTTTGGCAATACCATTACGACGCCAAACTGGGGGCACATTTGGGTGAACGAGGGCTGGGCCACGATGATGCCGGTTTTCTATGCCCGGGCAAAGGACGGCAAAGACGCGTTCGACAAAGCAAGGCTTGATGTGCTTTCAAACGGTTTTGGGGCGTCCTCAAGCCCGCGACCCGTGGTCTCGAAGGACTACACCGACCCGCTGGAGATGTTCGACGGAAACGCCTATCCGGGCGGCGCAAGCCGAATGTTGATGCTGATGCGCTACCTTGGCGAGCCGATGTTCTGGAAATGCACGAAGGCGTATCTCCAGGAATACAAGTACAAGAACGTCACCACCGAACAACTTTTCGCGTCGTTCTCCAAGACCTCGGGCGAGGATCTCGACTGGTTCCGACGGCAATGGTTCTATGAGGCCGGTGCGCCGCGCATCACGGTTACCCGCGAAGACGGCAAAATCGTTGCCAAGCAAGGAGCCCCGGGAATGGAGCTTCGAACCGAGATTTTGGACGAAACCGGTCGCACATCTGCGGTTCAGGTCGTCGGCAACATGACGGTTTTGCCGACAACTGGCAAGTATGTTTTGCTCGACCCCGAGGTTTGGCAGATGACGCAGATCGACTACCAGCTGGGTTGGAACGCCGACGACTGGAAGAAGGTCTTTGCCATGGCCCCGAACGTGGCGCAGAAACTGCGGCTAATCCAAGGTCTCGATCGAGCGCTTTCCGACACCGAGATCGCCGCGCTTGCCCAGAGTGAGCCTAGCGAGATCGTTCGGGTCGCGCTGATTGGTCGAAGCGGTTCGAGCGGTCTGGCCGAAAAACTGCTGGATGACCCAAGCGCCGAGGTTCGCCGGGCGGCCGTCCAAACGGTTGCTTTCCGCCGAGACAAGTCGCCGGAGTTGATCGCCGCCCTGCAAAAGCGGGCGCAAGTGGAAACAAACGAGATCGTTCGGCTGGCCGTGTTTCGCGCCCTCACGTTCCAGCGAAAGGACGACGCCCTTGTCGAATCGGCATCGAAGACGGACTCGGACGGCGATGCCTTTCGAATCTTCGCCCTAGAATACGACAAGCCAAATCCCGACGCGATGCGCGAGAAGTGCCTGGCGATCTTGAAGAACCCGCCATCCGAGCCAGTGCGCGTCGCGGCCATCGGTCACCTCGGTGAGCTGAAGGACCGGACGGGCCAAAAGCGTGTCTATGCTGCCTTGGTGACGGTGGCGCGCGAGCCGTCGTTCGGCGCGCGCTCGGCGGCCATTTCCGCGCTCGGGCAGTACGGCGACCGCGCGGCGATCGCCGTGCTTCAGCCACTCACGCGGCATCCGCTGTCGTTCTTTCGGGGAGATGCCGAACGAGCGATCAACGCGCTGTCCCGCGTTCCGGTGAAGTAGCCTCTCGCCGCCGGGAGTCATTTTCTGGGTTCAATATGCCCATGACTTCCGGCGCTGCTCTTTCGATTGATGAACAGATCGCCCTGCTCCGGCGGGGAACGACCGAGATCATCAGTGATGCCGACCTTCGCGCCAAGCTCGCGCTGGGCCGACCGCTCCGCGTGAAGCTCGGCGTTGACCCGACGGCGAAAGACGTCACGCTGGGTTGGGCGGTGGTACTGCGGAAGGTCCGCGATTTCCAGCGGCTGGGCCACACCGGCTGCATCATCATCGGCGACTTCACCGCGCAGATCGGCGACCCCAGCGGCAAGAGCAAAACCCGAAAGCAGCTGACGCGCGAAGAGGTTCAGGCGAACGTCGAGGCGGTCAAAGAGCAGCTGTTCAAGATTTTGATTCCCGAGCGAACCGAGATTTTCTACAACGCCGACTGGCTGGGCAAGATGACGTTCGAAGACGTCATTCGGCTTTGCTCGCGCTACACCGTGGCCCGCATCCTGGAGCGCGACGACTTCACCAAGCGTCTCGCCGAGCAGCGACCGATTTCGATGCACGAAATCATGTATCCGCTCTGCCAAGGGATGGATTCGGTCGAGATCAATGCCGACGTCGAGCTTGGCGGCAACGACCAGAAGTTCAATAACCTGGTTGGCCGAACGCTGATGGAGCAGTACGGGCTGGCGCCGCAGGTCGTCGTGCTGTCGCCGTTGCTGGTCGGCACCGACGGCAAAGAAAAGATGTCCCAATCGCTGGGCAACTACGTCTCCGTCATCGATACGCCAAATGACATGTTCGGCAAAACGATGTCGATTCCGGACGAGCTGATCGCGAACTGGTTCGAGCTTGCCACTGACGTTCCGCTCTCGGAAGTCTCAGAACTCCTTGCCCCCGGCACCAATCCCCGAAACGCGAAGGTTCGCCTGGCGAAGGAAATCGTCGGGCTATACCATGGCGTTGAGGCGGCCGAAGCCGCCGAACAGTACTTCGTCGACACCTTCGGAAAGAAGACCCAGCCGGTCGATGCCGAAGAAGCGGTCATCCTTCCGGAATGGATCGAGGACGGCTTCGTGTCGATTCCGGCGCTCGTGGTGGCGCTTGGGTTGGCCAAGAGCAACGGCGCGGTGAAAGACCTGGTCAAAGCGGGAGCCATCGCCCTGGACGGCGAAAAGGTGACCGAGCTTCGACTCGCGCATGCTGACCTCGTCGGCAAAACCATGAAAGTCGGCAAGCACGAGTTTCGAAAACTGGCGTAATTGCGGAACATCCCGCACGTCAATGCACCAGCTTTCTTCATATCCGTCGGGTAGTGCGTCCTAACCGGAACTCTGCCAAGCCCGGCTCACGTACACCATCGCGAGGCAACCTCAAGCCGGGTCCTTTTCCTCATTCGTGGGCTCGTCGCAACGCGATGAACCCGGTAGGGGAATAATGCCCGTATTCGCGAAGTGCTTCGGAAGTTCGTTCCGGGTCGCATCACGTTGCCAGGAGACAATGAATTGATCGCTTTATCCACCGCCGCGCTACTTGCGGTCCTCGCCCCCGGAACCACCGATGTTCGGCTTCTACGGTCTCCCGATGTTTATGGAGACAATGTCGTTTTCACCTATGCCGGTGACCTATGGGTTGCCAGCACCGCCGGCGGCAGTGCCCGCCGTCTTACCAGCAGCCCGGGCCTTGAGTCGAACGCGAAGTTCTCGCCCGACGGCTCGCAGATCGCCTTCACGGCAGCGTACGACGGCGCGTCCGATGTCTACGTTGTGCCCACCGACGGTGGCGAACCGAAGCGCCTGACGTTTGACCCCGAACCGGACAGCGTGGTGGATTGGACGCCGGACGGAAAGATCGCCTATACCAGCACGTCTGGCAGCTTCGTCAATCGTCAGCCAAGACTGTGGTACGTCCGGCCGGATGGTGGCCTTCCGATCCGAACGCCGATCGAAGAAGCGTTCCAGGTTTCGTTCTTTGCCGACGGAAAGCGCATTGCCTACAACCGCGGCGGTTCGAACAACTTCAACTGGCGACGCTATCGCGGCGGCACCCAGGGCAAGGTCTCGTTCTACAACTTCGAGAACAACACCTACAGCGAGCTCCCTTCCGGCCGCGAGCAGAACTACTGCCCGATGGTCGTCGGCGAGTCGGTTTTCTTCATCTCGGACAAGAACCAAGGCACGCTGAACCTATACCGCTATGAGATGGCGACGAAGAAGGAAACCCAGCTGACGAAGTACAACGACTCCGACATCAAGCTGCCCTCGACGGACGGCAAGTCGATCGTGTTCGAGCGTGACGGTTACCTCTTCCAATACAACATTGCGAAGGACACGGTTGCCAAGCTGACGCCTTCGCTGAACGCCGAGAATCTTTGGAGCCGACCGTACCTCCGGCCGGTTGCCAACCAGATCTCAAGCATGGCCCTCTCCCCGAGTGGCGCCCGATTGCTCACCGAAGCGCGAGGCGAAATCTTCTCTGTTCCGGCCAAGAACGGCGATACGCGAAACGTCACGAACACCAGCGGAACGCGCGAGCGGTTCCCGGCATGGTCGCCCGACGCTAAGTCCATCGCCTACGTTAGCGACCTGGAAGGTACCTACGAGGTTTACGTTCGACCGGCTTCGGGCGGAGTCCCGGCCCGCCTCACCAGCGCCAAGCTCCCGATTACCTCCCTCGAGTTCAGCCCGGACAGCAAGTCGATTCTGATTACCACCGAGTCGTTCAAGCTGTTCCTTCTGAATGTCGAAACGAAGGACCTGAAGGAAGTCAGCCCGACCACGTCGCGGCAGAGTGGTGCCGAGTTTTCGCCGGACAGCAAGTGGCTGGTATTTGGCGAAGGCGATAAGAAGGGCTTTAGCCACATCAAGCTGTACGAAATCGCATCCGGCAAGACGACCTCCGTCTCGACCGGGCGATACAACGACTCGGCCGCTTCGTTCGACCTCGGCGGCAAGTACCTGTACATCGTCTCCAGCCGAACGTTCTCGCCGACCTTCGGCGACTACGAGTTCAGCCTAAAGGTTGAGGACACCTCGCGCGTTTACGTGCTCCCGCTGAGCAAGGACACGCCGAACCCGCTCATTCCGCCGAACGACGAGGAACCGGAGCCGCGCGACGCGAAGCCCGTTGGCCCGCCAACCCCGCCGCCGGCTGCACCGCCCGCCGGCGACAAGCCCGGCCTGAAAATCGACCTCGACAACATGGATGCACGCCTCATCCCGCTGCCGTTCCCGGCCGCCAACTATGGCATCACCGGCGTGAACAACGGCGTGTTGGTGTTCACCCCGTCGGGCATCACGCGGTTCGACCTAGGCAGCCGAGAGTCGACCCCGATCTGGAACGGCCCGCTCGGTTCGATTTCGTTTAACGCCAGCAAGACCAAGTTCGCCTACAACCTGGGACCTACCTTGGGCGTGGTGGACGTTCGACCGGGACTCACGCCGGGCGCTGGCCGCGTTGATACCAGCGGAGTCGAGTTCATTTTGAACCCGCGCGACGAGTGGAATCAGATGTTCTGGGAGACCTGGCGGTTCCAAAAGAACAACTACTACGATGCCGACATGCGCGGCCTCGACTGGGATGCCATCGGCAAGAAGTACGCCGCGTACCTGCCGTACGTGAACCACCGATCCGACCTTAACTACGTGTTGGGTCTGCTTGTGGGCGAGCTCGGCACCGGCCACGCCTATGTTCAGGGCGGCGATTTCGGCCCCGGTCCGCGACCGGTTCCGGTTGGCCTTCTGGGCGCCGACTACGAGCTGAGCGGCGACAAGGTTCGCTTCCGTAAGGTCTTCCAGGGCGAGAACTTCGAAGAAGCGCGCCGCGGACCACTTGGCGAGCCGGGCATCAACGTTCAGAAGGGCGACTACCTCCTAGAGATCGACGGCCAGAAGGTCGACCGAAACGTCCATCCGAATTCGCTGTTGCTGAACAAGGTCGGCAAGTACGTCACCCTCACGGTGAACGACAAGCCGGGCCTCGAAGGCAGCCGAAAGGTACGCGTTCAGCCGATCAGCAACGAGGCAAACCTTCGGTACGCCGAGTTCGTCGAAGCAAACCGACAGAAGGTGGCGAAGCTAAGCGGCGGACGAATTGGCTATATGCACGTGCCAAACACGGCCTTTGAAGGTGCGGTCGAGTTCGTCCGGGGCTACTATTCGCAGACCGACAAGGATGCCCTGATCGTGGACGAGCGCTGGAACGGCGGCGGATACATCCAGCCGTGGTTCGTTGAAACCCTCGCCCGAACGCAGAAGGCGAAAATTCAGGTCCGATGGGGACTGGAAGCCGCCGACTCGGAGACGATCGAAGGACCCAAGGCCATGCTGATCAACGGCTACGCCGGTTCCGGTGGCGACTTCTTCCCGTACTTGTTCCGAAAGGCTGGCCTCGGCCCGCTCATCGGTAAGCGAACCTGGGGCGGCCTGGTTGGCATCTCCGGCGGTGCGCCGCTGGTGGATGGCGGCAGCGTCACCTCGCCTTCGTTCGCCCTCTACGACCCGAATACAGACCGAATCATCGCCGAGAACACCGGTGTCGACCCGGATATCGACGTGGACGCCCGACCGGACCTCTGGGCCAAGGGTCAAGACCCGCAGCTTGAGAAAGCGATCGAAGTCTTGCTCGAAGCCCTGAAGAAGGTGCCTGCGAAGAAGGTTCGCACCAAGGTTCCGCAGGTCGACGAGAAAGGCAAAGTAAAGGGCTAAACCCCGAAGAACGCGTCGCGGGCGGCAAGGGCTTCATCCCTGCCGCCCGCGACGTTTATGTGGCCGAGCTTTCGGCCCGGCCGACTTTCTGCCTTGCCATACCAGTGCAGATGCGCCTGGGGATGGGCGGCGAAAAGGCGCTCTCGCGCTTTCTCAAAATCGAATTCTTGGTCCGGGCCGAGGATATTGGCCATGCTCGTCGGCTGGCCGGTGGGTGCCGTATCGATGGGCAAACCGAGGGCGACCCGCACGTGTTGCTCGAACTGCGTGGTTCCGCCCCAATTTTGCGTGTAGTGGCCGGTGTTGTGGGGTCGCGGCGCGATCTCGTTCACCAAAAGCTGACCTTCGGCTAGTTCGAAAAGCTCGACGCCAAAGAGCCCGATTCCGCCCATCGCCCGGACCGCTGCTTCGGCGATTTTTGAGCCGTCGCTACCGCACGGGTACACGACATCGCACACGTGATTCCGTTGTTCGGTTGCCATCGTGGGGAAGCAGGCGGCCGGTCCGTTCTCGGGCACGCATACCATCACGGCGAGCTCGCGCACGAACGGCACGAACGCCTCGGCGAGCCATCCGCCCTCGTTCCAGGTGTCGGCGTGTTGTTCGAATTCGGCTTCGGTTCGGGCGTAGCGCGTTCCCTTGCCGTCGTATCCGCCGAATCGCGCCTTCAGCACCATCGGGAAGCCGACTTCTGCTTTGGCTTGTGCGCCGCCGTCTTCGAGTGAAACGGCGTGGGGCGAGGGGACCCCGGCGGCTTGGTAGGCGAGACGTTGCTTTAGTTTGTCCTGGATGATGCTCAGGGCTTGCGGGCCGGGCACGAGGTTCGCCAGGTCGAAATCGGCCTGCCTGGCGGCTTCGAGGATAGCGGCGGCGGGGATGAACTCGTTTTCCAACGTGAGGCGGCGGCAGCGCCGCATGAGGGTGGCGATGTCTTCCGGTCGGTCGAGTCGACCAACAATGGCCTCGCCGACGCGCGCCGCCGGGGTGTCTTCGCCTGGGTCTAGCGACAGGGTCGAAACGCCGTAGGGCCGCGCGGCAAGGATGCTCATTCGGGCAAGCTGGCCACCACCGAGGAAGCCGAGGTCAAATTTTTGGTCGGAAGGCACTGGTAGAAATCGTACTCTGTCATCGTGGCGTGGAAACTCCGTAGACGGCGGTTCGCTTTTGCCGACGTAAGGCGCATACTGTGATGTGTGATGTTTCTGACGACGCTCGCCCTTGCCGCCACGATCGCTCTGCCCGACGCCAAGCCGGCCACCTACTGGGTGTTCTTGGTGCGGGGTACGGTTCCGCCCGGCACCACGAAAGAGCACCTGACGGAGATGCAAAACGCCCACATCGGCAATTTCAAGGTGCAATACGCCGCTGGCAAGCTCCTCACCGCCGGCCCGCTGCAAGACCCGACGCAGTCGCGGCGCGGCATTGTCGTCCTCACCGTGCGGGACCGCAAAGCGGTTGAGGTGTGCTTCAAGCCCGACCCGTACGTGCAAAGCGGCGTCATGAAGGTGGAAGCGTCGCGAATCGAGACGAACCTTGGGGCGCTGCAAACGGCAAACATCGACCCGGATAGCATCGTGGAGAATCGGCTCGTCGTATTTTCAAAGGTCGGCAAGGCGTCGCGCGACGCGACAAAGGCGCACGAGGCCCACATGAAAACCGCACCGGGAATCGCGTTCTATGCGACGGTTAAGGATAAGGGCGAGCTTGCGGCGGTTGCCCTTTTTGAAGGAACCAACGACGCCGCGATCAATGGCTGGCTGGCAAACGACCCGCTCGTGAAGGGCGAGGCGTGGAAAGCCACGGTCTATCCGCAGTGGCTCTCGAAGGGCATTTTGGTCCCGGTCAAGTAGCCAATGCCGCCGGTAAAAACCGACCGGTGGCTACCAGACACTTCTATTGAGGCTGCTCCCTGACCCCGGGTCGAAGACCCGGGGAATGCGAACGTCTAGTCCAGAAGACGCTGAAGGCGTCGCAGAAACTCTCCTCGATAGGAAGCGACGGCACGGAGCCGCCGACTACAGCCCTTCGGGCTCACCGGCCCCCAACGCGAAGCGTGTAGCCCCAGCCGCCGTGGCTGGGCTCTCTTGTTTCTCGCTATCCGCCGTCTTCTTCGGCGAGCTTACGCGCTTGTTCGTCTTGCGCGAGCGCGTGCAGCATGTACTCGATGTCGCCGTCCATAAAGGCGTGGACGTTGTGCACGGTGAGCTTGATGCGGTGGTCCGTGATGCGTCCATCCGGAAAGTTGTAACTCCGGATTTTCTCGCTTCGGTCGCCGGAGCCGATCTGCCCTTTGCGCAACCCCTGGCGCTCCGCCGCCGCCGCCTCTTGCGCCGCAAGCAACAGCTTTGAGCGCAGTACGTTCATCGCCTTGATCTTGTTTTGGGCCTGGCTGCGCTCGTCCTGGCAGGTGCTGACGAGGCCGCTGGGCCGGTGCACGATGCGGATTGCGGTTTCGTTCTTTTGCATGTGCTGGCCACCCGCCGAGCTGGATCGATAAGTCGAAATCTCCAGGTCCTTCGGGTCGATCTCGAAGTCCACTTCCTCGGCTTCGGGCAAAACGGCCACGGTCACGGTGCTGGTGTGGATGCGCCCCTGACTTTCCGTCGCCGGAACGCGCTGGACCCGGTGCACGCCCGATTCGTGCTTCAGGTGCGAATAGGCGCCCGCCGCGTCGATGTTGAACGTCACCGTTTTTACGCCGCCGATGCCGTTCTCTTCGATGTCGACGACCTCGGTTTTCCAACGTCGTCGTTCGGCATAGCGCGCATACATCCGGAAAAGCTCGCCCGCAAACAACGCCGCCTCGTCTCCGCCGGCCGCCGGACGAATTTCCACGATCACCGGTTTGTCGTCCCACGGGTCCTTCGGAACCAGCATCATCCGAAGCTGCGTCTCCAGGTCGATAATCCGAGATTTCAGCGGGTCCAGTTCGGCCTGCGCCATCTCGCGCATTTCGGGATCCGAAAGCATCTCTTCGGCCTCCACCAGGTCGCGCCGGGTGCGCGCATATTCACGAATCGCGACCACCACCGGCTCTAGCTCGGCGCGAATCTTCCCCAAGCGCTGCATCTCTTTGGGGTTCGAAACCAGGGCGGGGTTCTGGTAGTCCGCCTCAACGCCGTCGAACCGACGTTCGATCTCTTGTAGTTTTTCGAGCATTCCGGAATCGCAAATTTTACCGGCGATTCCAAACGCGGTAGGAAAGGCCGTACAGAACCGTGCGGATTCCCCCGACGGTGGTTCGCTTCAACTCATCAAACGGCACTTTCGCGGCTTCGGCGTCGCCCGGCGTGAGTTGGAACAACGGGCGGCGAAGGCCAACGACGGTGCCATCCTCGCCGATGCCGACCTGGAACAGCTCGGGGTCTTCGTCGAAGAAAGTGTTCAGCCGCAGGGCGGCTTCGTCGGCGCGCTTCAGCGCCTCTTCGCCAGCAAACGATACGATCGCCCGGTTGCCAAAGCTCACCGTGACCCGGCCGTTATCGGCCGCCGAGACGCTGGTTCGAAACGATGTGGTGACTTCGCTTCGCCGAAGCGGAATGTTCGCGGTTCGAAGGTATTCCGTGAGGGCGTCGGCGCGCTGGCGGCCGGGAGGGTGGGTTCGGTAAATGCCCCAATCCACCACAGGCGCGGCCCGCTCGTCCTTCGCGAGCCGCTCCATCATGGTCAGCATTCCCACCGGGTTGTATTTGCTGCGAACCATGTAGGTGAATCCCGAGAGGTCGGCGGCTTGCTCGGCCTTCACGCTCCACCCGCTGGAGATCGCTTGGGTAGTCAGCTGCGTGGCCATCAGGGCTTCGCCGCCTTTCCCGGTGAGCACGGCGGCGATGATCAGCGGAATTTGCACGGCGCTGATCTTGCTTTGTTCGCGTTGCAGAGCGGCCACATGACGCAAAGCGGCGTGGGCAATTTCGTGCGCCAAGACTCCGGCGAGTTCGCTGTCGCTCTCGATGTATTTGACGAGCCCCTCGTAAACGTAAATGGTTCCGCCCGGTAGCGAGAACGCGTTCACGTCCTTCTCGTTCACGACTTTGAACGTGTATTCAAACCGGTTCAGACGCTTATCGCCCCAGATGACGGGCGTTAGCGTTTCGTTGGCAATGAGGGCCAGTTCGCCGCCGATCCGCTGCACGCGCTCGATCATCACCTTGTCTTCGCTGAGCTTCAGCTCTTTGTCGATCTCCTCGCTGTACTTCTTCCCAAGGTTCTTGTCGCTCTCGATATCGCGCTGTTGGCCGGCGTCGGCGGGTTGCGCCGCGGCGATCGACGGCTGAGCATCTTGCCACGCCCATTCGACGTACGCATCCGGCGCAAGCCGGGGCGAGGGCGAAAGGAGCGCAAGGCAAGCGAGGATGGGATTCATTAGGATTCGGGTAGGGGCGGTGCGACGGGCAAAATTACCGGGCGGTCTCTATCACGGTCTACGACGCACAGGATGCCGAACGGTTCCTGATTTGGGTTGAAGAATTGATGAGGAACGTTGTGCGGCACGTGGACGACGTCGCCGACGCCGATGCTCGTCCGCTCATCGTTGAGGATGACCGCGCCTTCGCCGCGCAACACGACGACAACATGCTCGTGGTGATGTTGCTCGCGCGAGGTGTAGCCGCCGGGTGCAAGTTCGAAGTACCGGGTTTCAAATTTGGTGTCGCTGCCGCTGGCGAGCACCCGCCGCGAGACCGCAACCCAAGTACCGGGCTCGTCTTTGTACGTAGTCTTCTCAACCTCCGGATAGGCAAAGGCGTCAGCGGCCTGAATCATCAAAAAATCACCATCGGCTTTAAAATTCTTCCCGCTTTCATTTCACCATACGCGGACGGAAGGTCGGCGAGCGGGATGAATTGGCTTATCACCTGCTCGGCGCGAAGGTCGCCATTTCGGATGGCGGCGATGGCCTGCGCGGTATCCGGCGGGCCGGCACTGTAACTGTGCAAGATCCTCAACTCCTTAAAATACGTCGACTGAGGTACCGCGAGATGCTCGCCGGGACCAAGGGGGGCAAACAGCACGACGGCCCCACCGGGTTGGATGAGCGTCAACGCGAAGTCGAACGCGGCTTGGCTGCCCGGACACACAAAAACGACGTCGGCGGGCTGGGCGTCTTCGGGTGCGGCGGCACGGAAGCCTTGGGTGTTCGCCCAGGTGCGGCGGGCCTCGTTGAAGTCGTGGCCGATGGGCTGGTGGGCGGCCGCAGCCGCCAAGTGCATCAGTCCCATGACGCCGAGGCCGATCACCGCAATGCGGTCCCCGGGCTCGATCTGCGCCAACCTGACCGACTTCATGACGCAAGCAAGCGGCTCGATGAGTGCGGCGTCAATAGCACGGAGGTCCTCGGTGATGTGCGTATCGGATAGGTTTTCGGCGTCAACGCTGAACCATTCCGCCATTCCTCCGGGCCGGAGCTTGGTGCGTTTCCACTGCGGGCAATGGACGTATCGACCACGTCGGCAGAGTTCGCAAATCATGCACGGCGCGTGGTGGTGCGGGAAAACTCGGCTGCCGACCGGGAACCGCTCATCTTGGCTTTCGCGCACGATTCCGGCGACCTCGTGGCCTAGGACGTGCGGCAGCTTTTGGTCCATGTACCAACTCATCAGCTCCCCGCTGCACAGGCCGCAAGCCTCGGTTTGCACCAGCAGACCGCCGCGCGGGCAGCCGGGCATCGGCTCTTCCACGATCTCGACCCGACCGTCCCCGATGTAGCGCGCGAGTCGGTTCGTCATGGGTGGAACACGTACTTGAGGCCCCGCCCGGCTTCCAGATCGGCGAAAGTCGCGGTCGCCTCCTCCAGGGATCGGACTCCAGAGAGAAGCGGACGGAAGTCGATGCCTTCGGCCATCCAGTCGCGGGCTTGGCGAACGGCGGCGGTGCCGAAATGGAACGGGCTCAGGATCGTGATTTGGTCGTAGTGAACGCGGCCGGTCGAGTAGGTGACGGCGGTTCCGCCCGGGCAGCCGCCGAATAGCATCAGGGTGCCGCCGCGGCGGGGGAAGTCGATCGCGCGTTCCCAAACCTCGGGCATTCCGGTGCACTCGATCACGACGTCGAACTCGGTTTTGGACTCCGGCTTGAGGTCGGCAAACGCCACGGTTTCAGCGCCAAAACCGGCACCAACCTCCAGCCGCGCCGGGTTTCGCCCGGCGAGAACCACGCGGCGAACACCTAGTCGCTTCAGCGCGGCGACAAACATCAGGCCGATGGCTCCGGGGCCGATCACCAGAACGGATTGCGCCGGCAAAGAGCCGACTTTTTGCAGTTCGATAATCCCCTGCGCGACGCACGCGAACGGCTCGAGCAAAGCGGCTTCGTCAAACGAGAGACCCTCTGGTTTGCGGAAAACGTTTTTCCCGGCGATGCGCGCCGGGACCAGCAAGAACTCGGCATAGCTCCCCAAAACCTTCGAAGCCATGATGGATTCGCATAGGTTTTCCTGGCCATTCTTGCACCAATAGCAGTCACCGCACGGCGCGGAATGGACGCCCATCACGGCGTCGCCGACGGCGAACGGAGCGTTCTCACCGACCGCAACGACCTCGCCACTGTACTCATGGCCGAACGGTCCCGGCATGGGTATCTGCGGGTGGCCGCGCCGAAATGCCTTGAGGTCTGTGCCGCAAGTCGTGGCCGCCCGAACGCGCAAAAGAATCTCGCCGGCGGCGGGAACCGGGACCGGGATTTCGGCCAATTCGAGGTGGCCAGGAGAGTTGAGAACGAGCGCGCGCATACGAAGACTGCCCCCGTAAAGGTACCTTTCGGACGATGCCAACCGTCACGACTTCCGTGTGGATCGACGCCCCGCTGGCCAAGGTTTATGCCATTGCCAAAGAGTCGGAGCGGTATCCGGAATACATGAAGGAGGTCGTCTCGGTGACCGCCGTCGAGCGCGAAGGTGGCCGATTCGTGGCCGACTGGGTGGGCGTCGTGCCGACGTTTGGGCTCAAAATTCGGTGGCGACAGGAAGAGATTTGGGACGATGCAAACCACGCGTCGCGCTTTCGGCAGCTGCAGGGTGACTACGACCGGCTGGAAGGCACCTGGCAATTTCGCGAGGAGAACGGCGGCACTCGGTTCGATCAGTCGCTGGATTACGAATACAACGTGCCGACCGTTGGGGCACTGGTTCGGAAGGTCATTCACTCGATCGTCGTAAAGAACCTAGAATCGATCAATGAAGCGTTCGCCCGGCAGGCGGCTCAGTAGGTATGAGCCTTCCGTTCGGACGCATCCACAACTTTTCCGCCGGCCCTTCGGCGCTTCCGGTGGAGGTGCTCGCCGAGCTTGCCGAAGGCATCTACAACCACGAAGGCGCTGGGATGGGCGTGATGGAAATGAGCCATCGGTCGCCGGAATTCGAGGCGATTTTGGCGCAGACCGAAGCCGACCTTCGCGAGTTGCTTTCGGTACCGCCGAACTTCCGCGTTCTGTTTCTGCAGGGCGGAGCAAGCACGCAGTTTTCGCTTCTGCCGATGAATTTAGGCTTCGGCGGCGCACACGTCATCACCGGGACTTGGGGGCAAAAAGCCGTCGAGGTGAACCCGACGGCAAAGGTCGTTTACGACGCGGGCGCGCCGTATCGTTCTATTCCTGCCTCGATGGAGTTTAGCGTTGACGCTCCGTACCTGCACATAACATCGAACGAGACGATCCAAGGCATCCAGCTTCCGAGGTTCGTTTCGGCGAATGTGCCGGTCGTGGCCGACGTTTCGAGCGACATTTTGTCACGACCCATCGATTTTGATGGGGTGGGAATGCTCTATGCCGGAGCGCAAAAGAATCTGGGTCCGGCCGGGGTGACCATTGTTCTGATTCGCCAGGATTTCCTGGACCGGGCCAAATGCGATGTCCCGATGTCCTCCTATAGTGTTCAAGCTAAGAGCGGGAGCTTATACAATACACCGCCGACATGGAGCATCTACGTGACCGGTCGGGTGCTCGCCTATTGGAAACGTCTTGGTGGCCTGCCGACAATTGCCGCCCAAAACGCCGCCAAGGCGAAGCTGATATACGACGCCATCGACGGCTCGGACGGCTTCTACGTCGGCCATGCTGACCGTAATGCCCGCAGCCAGATGAACGTGACGTTCACGCTGCGCGATGCCCCGCTAACTTCCGCGTTTCTCGTGCTCGCCGAGGCGGCCGGGCTATCAGGGCTGGCTGGTCATCGCTCGGTTGGCGGAATTCGCGCGAGCCTCTACAACTGCGTCCCGCTGGAGTCGGCGATTGCCCTTGCCGACTTCCTGCATGCCTTTGCCGGGGCAAAGGGCTAGTGAAGCGCGACCCGATCCAACCCGGAATCGACGCCGTTCGGCACAACTGGCAGCTGATGTTGCTTCTCATCGGGGCAGCCTTCGTGATGGTGGGCAGCTACTACGCAAGCCCAAACGCCCAGCAGATTCTGGCTACTGGCAAGTCGTGGCGCGGCCAGATAGGCCCGCTTTTTCCCGCGATTTCGACGCCGATCGCAACGGTCCTCATCCCGGAATTGATGAAGCGGCTGATCCTGAAGGAGCGTTCGGGCCGGGCGGACCTGCTCTTTCAGGTTGGTTTTTTCGCGCTGATGGGCTTGCTGGTGGATAGCTTCTACCAATTGCTGAGCATTTGGTTTGGGGCGGGAACGGACCCCGGCACGGTCATCACGAAGATCGTAGTGGACCAGCTTGGGTTCACGCCGTTGCTCGCGCTGCCCTATGGCTTGCTGGCGTTTGCCTGGCGCGACGCGGGTTTTCGGGTCTCCGGCGCGGCCGCCGCCCTCGCTGGCGGCGAGTACACCTACCAGTTCATCAGCCGCCAGCTAACCGGCTGGACGTTCTGGGTTCCGGTCGTGACGGCGATCTACTCGCTTCCGGCGGACTTGCAGTTCTGGCTCTTTTTGTTCGGCCAAGCCGCCTGGAGCCTCGTATGGGTTCGAATGGCGGCGGTCTCGGCTAAACGTCGATAACGTCAACCTCATCTCCAACGAGCACCAACTTGGCGCCGCGTTTTGCATACTCGTGGCACCAGGCCCCGGGCAAGATTTCCGGCTCTCCAACGGGACCGCTATCTCCAAAACGGACCAGTTGAGGCGGCCCGCCGTCTTTGTACGACGACATCACCGCCGAAAAGGAGCCGCTTCCCTCGTGGAAACCGAGCCGCAACGCGTGACTGCCCTGGGAACCATAGCGCCATAGCTCCAGATAATTAACGAGGTCAAAGCAGCGGACGAATTCGCCTGCTTCCGAAACGAGAAGTCGATCGGGACCAAAAACCGCATGAAGCGCGGCAAAGCTCTCGCGAGGGTACGACCGGACCCGGCTGCCATCCAGATTGGTCAGCTCAAGACTTCTCTTCACGCGGAGTTGAAGGGGAGCGAATGGGCTCTCCCAAATCCCTTTCACCGCTGGCAGTCTGTTAAGGTTGTCCCCGGTCGCGGTATCCAATTCGACCGCCGATCGGCCCTCTAGTTCTACATAAAGTCGAGCACCGTCGGGCGAAACGAGAAGGGTCTGGACTCGCTTAAGGTCTTTGCGTCGCCAAAGAACTTCTCCAGTTACCACGTTGTGAGCCGCAACCCCGTACCGGCTATAGGCCCCAACATAGCCGACGCTACCGTCGGGCGAGAGTGCGAGTCGCTGCCCGCCGAGGTCGATCCATGCCGGAAACGATCTCAGTTCGCGTCTCGTGCGCAAGTCCCAAACGATCACCTGATCTTCGGTTGCTGCGGTTAGAAAGACTTCAGCATCTCGACTAGTGGCAATGTCGAACACGTTACCCATACCAAGTAAGGATACTTAACTCCCACGATACTTGGAAAAGATATCGCGTTTAGCTGGCGCCTACGTGAACTTGCGTTTCCAGTCGTCCAAAAGCTTGAGTGCGCCCAGCGGCGTCAGTTGGTTCACATCGAGCCGGTTGAGTTCGCCCATCACCTCCGGCGGCTCCATCTCGAACAGTGTCATCTGCAGGCGTTCGGTTCGTGCCGGAACCGGCACGGGACCTTCCGATTCCAAGTCGCGCAAAACCGCCGTTGCCCGGGCCAGAACCTCGGCCGGAACCCCGGCCATGCGCGCAACGTGGATGCCGTACGAGCGGTCCGCCCCGCCGGGCAACACCCGGTGCGTCCAAACCAGGTCATCTCCGCGCTCCTCGACCGCCACCCGGAAGTTCGCGATGGTCGGAAAACGCGATTCCAAAGTATTTAGCTGGTGGTAGTGGGTGGCAAAAAACGTCTTGGCGCCGACCGCCGCGAGGTGCTCCACCATCGCCCAGGCGATCGCGAGACCGTCGAAGGTCGACGTTCCGCGCCCGACTTCATCCAGAATCACGAGCGACCGCGCGGTGGCGTGGTTGAGAATATTCGCCGCCTCGACCATCTCGACCATGAACGTGCTCTGCCCCAGCGCAAGTTCGTCTTTCGCGCCGATGCGCGCGAAGACCCGGTCGCAGCGACCCAGCCGCGCCGACCGCGCGGGCACGAATGACCCCATTTGCGCCATCAATTGGATCAGCGCGTTCTGGCGAAGGTAGGTCGACTTTCCGGCCATATTCGGCCCGGTCAAAATGATGAGCCGCGTCTCTCCGTTCAGCGCGGTTTCATTAGGCACAAACCCGGCGATGGCAGCCTCGACCACCGGGTGCCGACCGCCTTCGATCTCGATGGCGTCGGGCTCGTCGTCCGTCATCACCGGCCGAACGTAATCGCGCCGCACGGCGGCCTCGGCCAGGGCAATCAGGGCATCCAGCTCGGCCAGCGCGCGGGCGGTTTGCAGCAGAGCGCGGCCATGCTCGGCGACGCGTTGCCGCAGCCGATAGAACAGGTCCGCCTCCAGCGCCTGAGCCTTTTCCTGCGCGCCCAACACCTGCGATTCGTGATCCTTCAGCTCGGCGGTGATATACCGTTCGGCGTTGGCGGTGGTCTGCTTGCGAATGTAGTCTTCGGGCACGCGGTCCAGGTTCGACTTGCTGATCTCCAGGTAGTAGCCGAAGACTGAGTTGAACCCGACCTTGAGGCCGTTGATGCCGGTTCGCTCGCGTTCGCGCTGCTCCAGCCCGGCGATGTAGGCGCGGCCACCGCGCGCTAGATTGCGTAGCGCATCCAGCTCGGGGTCGTACTCCGGCCGGATCACCCCGCCGTCGCGCAGCGAAGCGGGCGGATCGGCCACGACGGCTCTTTCCAACGTTTGCCGCAGGTCGGTGTGGTCGACCAGTTGTTCGCGAAGCTCCTGAATCCGACCCAGGCCGACCTTCAGCAGCGGCTCGATGAGAAGCGGCATCGCGTCGAGCCCCGCCCGCAGGGCCGAAAGATCGCGCGGAGTCGCGTGGCCGGTGGCGCATCGCGAGACCAGTCGCTCGATGTCGTTCACCTTCCGCAGGGCTTCGCGGATGTCGGTTCGCACGAGCGACGCGCGAAAAAGACGTTCGACCGCGTCGAGCCGGAACTCGATATCCGCGCGATCCAGCAGCGGCTGATCGATCCATCGACGAAGCAGCCGCCCGCCCATCGGCGTCACGGTTTCGTCCAGCACGCTCAACAGCGTGAACCGGCGCGAGCCGTCGGCCAGATTCTGCGTGAGCTCCAGCGAGCGACGCGTCGCCGGATCGATGCGCATGAAACCATCGACGGAATAGCTGCTGAGAGAGTCAACGTGCGAGAGGGAGAGCTTGTTTTGGGTTGCATACGCCAGCACCATGGCGGCGGCGGTGGTTGCGGCGGGCTGATCGACGCAGCCAAAGCCCGCCAACGACGTCACGTTGAAATGCGCGAGCAGCGCGCGGGCGGCTCGGTCTGCGGTCGGAGTTTTGGCGTTTGTGATCGCGACGCCCAGGCTCCCGTGGGCGAATTCGCCAAAGCCGTCGGCTTCCTCGCCGATGAGCAGTTCGGCGGGGCGGATCCGGGCCAATTCCTGGATCAAGACCTCCTGGGCGCGCTCATTCGACACCTCGGTAACCGTGAACTCGCCGGTGCTGGGGTCCAGCAGGGCCAGGCCGGTACCGCGCGGCATGACGCAAATGGCGGCCAGAAAGCTGTTCTGCCCGCTCGGGAGCATGGCGTCTTCCACCAGCGTGCCGGGCGTGAGCACACGCGTCACGCCGCGCTTCACCAGCCCTTTCGTCGCCTTGGGGTCCTCGAGCTGATCGCAAAGCGCGACCTTGATGCCCTGCTGGATAAGCCGAACCAGGTACTTCTCGACGGAATGAAACGGCACACCGGCCATGGCGATCCGGCCGTTGGTGCCGTCTTCGCGTCCGGTCAGGGTTATCTCGAGGGCGCGCGCGGCGGTCTCAGCGTCTTCGCCGTAGAACTCGTAGAAGTCGCCGACCCGCATCGCCAGCACCACGCCCGGGTGCTCGGCCTTCGCCGCAAAATATTGGCGGAGCATCGGCGTCTGCGCGGTCATGGTTTGTATTGTGGCGTCTTAACTGGAATCTACACCCACGACAAAAATTGGAATCCTTAGGCACAAAGGCGCATTTCCGGCGCATAATCTGGGGCACATGCCTCAAGGAGACATCCTCCCCTCGCCGGCGACGGAGCCCGAGGATTTGGACCAGAAACCCGAGACTGAAGAGATTCAGTTCGAGGACGGTTTCACGCTCAAAACCATCATTGGGGCAATCTTTATCGCCCTCTTCATGTTGCCGGGCGGCATGTACCTTGGCCTTGTGGCCGGGCAGGGCATCGGTGACGCCGCCGAGTGGGTCACGATCGTGCTCTTCGCCGAGGTCGCCCGCCGCTCGTACGCCCCGCTGAAGAAACAGGAAATCTACATCCTGTTCTACATCGCGGCCGGCCTAACGGCGGTGGCCAGTGCGGAACGTGGCCTTGCCGGCGGTCCGTTTTCGTGGATGATTTGGAACGCCTACTTCGTCAGCAGCCCCTCCGCCGCGCCATTCGTAAGCGAAATTCCGTCGTGGTCGGTGCCGTCGCCCAACAGCCCGGCGATTCTGCAACGCGAGCTTTGGCACCCCGACTGGTGGAAGCCGATTGCGCTGCTGCTCGTTACCGAGGTCTGCGGCCGCCTCAGCTGGATGGGCATGGGCTATGCGCTTTTCCGCATCACCAGCGACGTTGAAAAGCTTCCGTTCCCCTACGCGCCGGTCGCCGCGAGCGGTGCCACCGCCCTTAGCGAGGCCGGCACGGAAAGCTGGCGGTGGGGCATTTTCTCGACCGGCACCGTCGTTGGCCTGATGTTCGGCTTCCTCTACATCGGCGTGCCGGTGCTCTCGGGAACCCTACTGGGCGACTCGTTCACCATCTTCCCGATTCCGTTTGCCGACTTTACGACCAGCGTCGAAAGCTTCCTCCCGGCGGCCATCGTGGGCCTCAGCTTCAGCCTAGGCAACGTCCTCATTGGGTTCGTTTTGCCGTTCGAAATTCTGGGTGGCGCGGCGCTGGCCAGCGTGCTAGGCATGGTGGTGATGAACCCGATCCTCTATCACGCTGGGTTGCTCCCCAGCTACCGTAAAGGATCTGACGCCCTCGTCACCAAGCTCAGCGTCGATATGGACTTCTGGCTCTCCGTCGGAATCGGGATCAACATCGCGGTGGCCATCATCGGCATGATGCTCGTGATCAAATCGGTCCGCGAGGCGAAGCGCGTGAGCGCCGAACGGAAGTTCTCGTTGGCCCCGCCGAAAGGACGTGGCGATATCCCGCTGTTCATCGCGATCGGCGGCTGGCTCGTCGCGACGGCGATCACGATCATCGTTTGCCGAATCTTGGTGCCGAACTTCCCGCTCTGGATTCTGGCGTTCTTCGGCTTCATCTGGAGCCCGCTGAATTCCTATATTTCCGCGCGAATGATCGGCCTCACCGGTCGCGGAATCGGCTTCCCGTACCTGAAGGAAGCCAGCATCGTGGCCTCGGGCTACCAGCGGGTGGATATTTGGTACGCACCGGTTCCGCTGCAAGACCACGGTTGGGTGGCCCAGCGCTTCCGCGAGGTTGAGCTGACCGGCACCAAGATGGTCAGCATTTTCAAAGCCGAGGCGTTCATGCTCCCGGTGGTTCTCGTCTCCAGTTTCCTGTTCTGGGGCTTCTTCTGGAACACAAACGCACTGCCGAACGCGGCGTTCCCGTACGCCCAGAACTTCTGGCCGATTCAGGCACAGCAAGCCGCGGTTTGGCAACAGATCAACTTGCCCCGATCGGACGGCGCCCAGAACTACGTTTTGGCGGCCATCAAGCCGCTGTACATCCTCGGCGGTTGCGTGGCCGGACTGTTTACGTTTGGACTATTTACCGTCTTTAAGTGGCCGTTGCTATTTTTCTACGGCTTTGCGGGTGGACTCGGGTTGTTCCCGGCGAACACGCTGCCGCAGTTCTTTGGGGCTTGGTATGGCCGGAAGTATCTTGCGGCGCGCTACGGCGTCGACACTTGGAGCCGGTACGCGCCGGTTTTGCTGGCAGGCTTCTCCTGCGGCACCGGCCTTATTGGAATGGCAGCGATCTCGATTGCGCTCATCGGCAAAGCGGTCGCGAAGCTTCCGTACTAAATGGAATGGACAGTGGCTAGCCAATTGGGCCGATGTCCGCTATAGTGGAGCCTTAACGACGAGCCATGGTATCGAACAATCGCATCCGGTTTGGCCTGCTTGGCCTCTCGCTTCTTTTCCTCGGGGGCGTGCTCGCCCGCGTGCCCGCCGAAGCCGCAAAGCGGAAGAAGGTCGTTTACAACCGAGACGTTCGGCCGATCCTCAGCAAGTGCTTGACCTGCCACGGAAACGACAAGAACACGGTGTTTGCCGGCCTCCGGCTCGACAACCGGAAAGGTGCCACGGCGCTTCTGGCCAGCGGTCGGCGGGCGATCGTTCCGGGCAGCCCGGCCAAGAGCGAGCTCCTAAAGCGGATTCACGCACCCAAAAACTCACCGCTCCTCATGCCGCCCGCCAGCAGCAACAAGGTGATCAGCGCAGAAGAAAAGCGAATCCTCGCCCAGTGGATTGAAGAGGGCGCCGAATTTTCCCCGCACTGGGCATTCGTTAAGGCGGTTCGGCCCGCTCTGCCGGTCGTTAAAAACTCCGCATGGCCAAAGAACGAGATTGACCGCTTCATCCTCGCCGAGCTCGAAGACCGCAACCTCAAACCGTCGCCTCAGGCCGATAAGGCGACGTTGATTCGCCGCGTGACCCTCGACCTCACCGGCCTTCCTCCCACGCCATTCGAGACAGATGATTTTCTGGCGGATACGGCTCCCGGAGCCTACGAGCGCGTCGTCGACCGACTGCTCGCCTCACCGCGCTACGCCGAGCGGATGGCGATGGACTGGATGGATTACGCTCGCTACGCCGACAGTAACGGGTACCAGGCCGATTACGAGCGGTACCAGTGGCGCTGGCGCGACTGGGTCCTCAACGCGTTCGACAAAAACATGCCGTACGACCGGTTCACGGTCGAGCAACTCGCCGGCGACTTGTTGCCAAACGCAACGCTGGACCAAAAAATCGCCACCGGGTTCAACCGCAACCACCGCATCAACACAGAGGGCGGCGTAGTCCCCGAGGAATGGCGCGTGGAAAACGTGATCGACCGCGTGGAGACGACCTCGACGGTTTGGCTCGGCCTCACCAGCGGCTGCGCGCGTTGCCACGACCATAAGTACGACCCGATCTCCCAGAAAGAGTTCTACGGGATTTTTGCCTACTTCAATAATATTCCGGAAACTGGCAGCGGTGAAGAGCGACCGGTGAACCATCCGCCATTCATCTCGGCCCCGCTTCCCGCTCAGGTCGCCGAATTGAAGCGTCGCAGAAAGGTGTGGGACGAGCTGGAAACCGAAGTCGCCAACCGCGCTAAAGCCAACGAAGCCGTCGCGGCGACCTGGGTTTTGCCCGACGCCGGCGCCCAGCCTTCCCTTCGTGAAGGCCTCGCGGCCCGATACTCCTTGGGATCGAATCCCCGCGCGATTGACGGCATCGCACCCGAGGCATCCCAGAAGGGCGCGCCGAAGTTCGACACCGGACGCGGCGGGGGAGCCGTGCAAACCAGTGGCAATGACTATTTAGAACTTGGGAACGTTGGCGACTTTGACCGCACCTCACCCTACTCTTATGCTCTCTGGATTCGGCCGCAGTCGGTTAACGGAGCACCCGTCGCCAAGATGAACTCCGGCAAGAATTACCAAGGCTGGGACCTGCATCTCGCCAACGGAATGGTCGCGATGCACCTCATCTCAAGCTGGCCGGATAGCGCGATCAAGGTCAATGCCAAGCCGCGCATCAAAGAAAACGAATGGACGCACGTGGCCGTGAGCTACGACGGCAGCGGAAAAGCCGCCGGGGTCCGCATCTATCTCAACGGCGCGCCGGTGGAAACCGAGATCGAAGCCGACAGGCTGAACGGCACCACCCGCACGGAAGTTCCCCTCACCGTCGGTCGCCGCAGCGGGTCCGACGGCTATCTGGGAGCGGTAGAAGATTTGGCCATCTACCAGCGTGTCATCTCGCCGCGCGAGGTTGCCGGACTTTCGGGTTCGCATCCGGCGCGCGCACTTCTCGACATTCCTGCCGAAAAGCGCACCGCCGACCAGCGGTTGCAGCTCGCCAAGCTCTACTCGCGGGAGAACGACCCCGAGTTTGCCAAACTCGACCAAGCCCGGGAAGCGGCGGCAAAGTCTCACGGCGACCTGACGAATGCGATTCCGACCGTCATGGTAATGGAAGAGATGCGCAAGCCGCGCCCGGCGTACCTCCTGAAACGCGGACTTTACGACCACCGCGGCGAGATCGTCCCGCCGACCATCCCCAAGGTGCTTCCCGCGTTCGCGAAGGGCACGCCGAACAATCGCCTCGGTCTCGCGAAGTGGATCGTGGATCCCGCTAATCCGCTCACCGCGCGGGTCACCGTCAACCGGTTCTGGGAGCGATTCTTTGGCAACGGCATCGTCAGCACCATCGAAGACTTCGGCACCCGCGCCGAGTTTCCGACGCACCCGCAACTTCTCGATTGGATGGCAACCGACTTCGTGGCTTCCGGCTGGAACGTGAAAGGGTTCCTGCGAAAGATCGTCACCAGCGCGACCTACCGGCAAAGCTCTGCGATCTCTCCGGAGTTGCTCAAGATGGATCCGGTCAACCGGTACCTGGCACGTGGACCGAGATTCCGACTGCCCGCCGAGGTCCTTCGCGACCAGGCGCTGATGACCGCCGGACTGCTGAAGCAGCGCCTGGGTGGCCCGTCGGTCCGTCCGTACCAACCCGAGGGCATTTGGGATGAGCTGAACGTTTACGGCAACCTCCGCAACTATAAGCCGGACGTGGGTGAGGGCCGCTACCGCCGCTCGCTCTACACCATCTGGAAGCGGACCGCCGCCCCTCCAAACATGACGCTGTTCGACAGCTCGACGCGGGAAACGTGCCGGGTTCAGCGTGCACGAACCAATACGCCGTTGCAGGCACTGGTTTTGCTGAACGACGTGACCTTCTTTGAGGCCGCCCGCGGTCTCGCGCAGCGAACGCTCGTTCTGGCTAAAACGCCGGAAAGCCGCATCCAATTCATGGCCCGCAACGTGCTGGGTCGGCGCGCCACCGCTGCCGAACTGCAAATCCTACGCACCGGGCTTGCCCGGCACCGGGTTAAGTACTCTCGCGATCTGCCTTCCGCCGAAAAGCTGGTGAAGGTGGGCGATTTGCCCCGCCCGGCCGGCATGGCGGCGGACGAACTTGCGGCCTACACCCTGTTGGCCAGCACCATTTTGAACCTCGACGAGGCGGCGACGAAAGAATGAACGAAGAAAAAGCAATGTATCAGGCGCAAGACGCCATCAACCGCCGCACCTTTTTGCAGGGTGCCGGTCTCGGCGTAGCGGCGCTGGCGGGCCTGCTTGCGCAAGAAAGCTACGGGATCTCTCTGCCCAACGACGCCAAAAAGCGGATCGGTGGTCTGAAGAACGCCCCGCACTTCGCGCCGAAGGCAAACCGCGTGATTTACCTTTTGCAGTCGGGTGCGCCCTCACACCTCGACCTTTTCGACTATAAGCCGCAACTGGCCGCGCGCCACGGCGAAGACCTTCCGGACTCGATTCGCAACGGACAGCGGCTTACCGGGATGACCTCAGGCCAATCGAAGTTCCCCGTCGCCCCGACCATCTTCAAGTTTGAGCGGCACGGCCAAACCGGCACGCACCTCACGGAGTTGCTGCCGCACACGGCCAAGATCATCGACGAACTGACATTCATCTACTCGATGAACACCGATGCCATCAACCACGACCCGGCGGTCACGTTCTTCCAAACCGGCTCCCAACTTGCCGGGCGCCCCAGCATTGGTTCTTGGCTTGCGTACGGACTCGGAACCGAGTGCGACAACCTCCCCTCCTACGTGGTTCTGACCTCGAAGGGGTCGGGCCGAACCGACGACCAACCGCTTTACGATCGACTTTGGGGCTCCGGCTTTTTGCCAACCCAACACCAGGGCGTTAAGTTCCGGAACACCGGCGACGCGGTTCTGTACCTCTCTGACCCGGAAGGAATGGACCGCGCGACCCGCCGCGAAATGCTGGATGACCTGGCCGGGCTGAACAAAATTCGCCAAAAGCTCATCGGAGACCCCGAAATCAAGACGCGTATCTCGCAGTACGAACTTGCGTTTCGCATGCAAGCCTCCGTGCCCGAGCTGCTCGACATCTCGAAGGAGCCATCGTCGATCTTGGAAATGTACGGCCCGGACGTTCACCGCAGCGGCTCGTTTGCCTACAACTGCCTGCTGGCTCGCCGTTTGGCCGAGCAAGGCGTGCGTTTTACGCAGCTTTTCCACATGGGTTGGGATCACCACGGCGGCCTTCCGCAGGCCATCAAGGGCCAGTGCTATGACACCGACCAGCCTTCGGCGGCGCTGATCAAAGACCTGAAGCAGCGCGGCATGTTGGATGACACGCTCGTAGTTTGGGGCGGAGAGTTTGGCCGAACCGTCTACTCACAGGGTGAACTTTCGGCGACGAGCTACGGCCGCGACCACCACCCGCGCTGTTTCACGATTTGGGTAGCCGGTGGCGGCATCAAGCCCGGCGTTCGCCACGGCAAGACGGACGACTACGGCTACAACATCACCGAGAACCCGATGAGCGTGCACGACCTGCACGCCACGATGTTAAAGCTCCTCGGCATTGACCACGAGAGACTCACCTACCGATACCAAGGGCGCGACTTCCGGCTGACGGACGTTTTCGGCGAAGTCGTGGATGACATTCTCTTGTGAGCCGAGGCATCAAAATAGCGGTCTGAAAAAATTCAGACCTGAAAATTTGCTTACCACATTTTTGATATCTGTTTTACAATGTCCGTCCAGGTTGGGACCATTGGTCCCGCCGAATACTCAAGAGGAGATGCAATTATGAGAAAAGCCTTTACCCTCATCGAATTGCTGGTCGTTATCGCGATCATCGCAATTCTTGCCGCTATTCTCTTCCCCGTGTTTGCTCAGGCAAAAGAAGCGGCGAAGAAGACCCAGACCCTTGCTCAGTTCAAGCAGATCGGCACCGCTACCGCGATCTACTCTTCGGACACCGACGACATCCTTCCGCTTTCGATGTCGTTCAACAACGCCACTCAGACCTGGCGCTCGCTGAACTTCCACTCGGTTCCCGCAGGCCAGTTCACCGCTGGCGCACGAAACGCTGAGCCACGGCGCAGCGAAGAAGGCGTGTTCGTCATGAACTCGATTCAGCCGTACACGAAGAACTTCAAGATGTACGAAGCCGCCGGCTTGACCAACAAGACGATTTCGGCAACCCTTATCGCTGGCGCAACCCCGGCAAACGTTGGACTCACGTTTAACGGCTTGCTGCATGCTTACAGCGGCACCGCCATGAACCGACCGTCGAGCGTTCCGCTCTACTGGATGGGCAACTTCAAGGCGAATAACGTTGGTCTCACCACCAGCAACCCGGTTCTCGCTTGCGACAACGGCTCGTCCTGCCAGTTCAACCCGAGCGGTTACCCGTCGAACGCTGGTGCCACCACCGGTAACACTGGTTACGGCTACTACTGGTTTGGTAACGGTACCGACACGACCTTGTTCATCTACGGCAAGGGCTTCCCGGTCGTCTACGCCGACACCTCGGCTAAGTTCATCGGCTTTGGCAACCTGCCGAAGTGGCCGCAGTATGCAAGCAACGTCAACACGCCTTGGAGCTCAATGGATCCGGCTCCGACCGCGAAAGACGGCGCACCTTACTGGAGCGTTGACTGCGTTGCTCCTGGCGGCACCAAGGGCGTTCAGCCTTACTATTGGGGCTGGTTCCGACCGGACTCGGAAGGCAACTTCACTGCGAACGAGTGCGATCCGGGTGGCGGCTAGGTGTCAGTCGGGAAGCGGATTCTGCTTCTCGCTGGCGTCGTAACCGCGCTTGCTTGCGTTGGCTGTCAGTCTAATTCGAACGAGGGTGCCATTGATCCCGGCGAAATCAAGACGGCTCCGGCCGGGAAGACGAACAATCGTCCGCCCGTTGGCGGTGCGCCCGAAGCCGAAAAGGCTTCGGCGGGCGCCGGAAGCTCGCAAAGCACGGACTAGGATGGAAAAGGGTCGGCCGCAAGGCCGGCCCTTTTTTGTGCCTTCCGGTTTTGGAGTGCGTGCGGCTTTGCCGCCGCTTTTCCCCAGGCAAGCTGTGCTTGCCGAACGCCGGGAAAAACCAACCGGCGGCTACCGGAATCCTGCCGATCCCGGAGGGATCGTCGATCTTAGCCGCGGGTCGAAGACCCGTGGAGCACAAGCCTCAATCCTAACCGACCCCGGTGGGGTCGCAGATTCTGGCACCCCGCCGGGGTGCGAATATTGGCTGCCCTGACCCCGGGTCGCTTTGCGACCCGGGGCTACGGTATGCGATCCCTCCGGGATCGAGCTTGCGGCGATATTAGATTGGGGACCGTGAAGCCAAACGGTCGCCGGATTTTTGTGATCAGGATGACTCGGAGTGCGATACCTCTCCACGATCCCGGAGGGATCGCCGACATTAGCCCCGGGTCGAAGACCCGGGGAACACGAGCATCCAGTTCAAACGACCCCAGCGGGGTCGCAGAATCCGGAATTGCGCCGGTAAAAACCAACCGGCGGCTACGGAATCGGTGGGATCGTGGCGGAACGTAGGTCACGCAATACCAAACTCGGCCAGCACCGCCCGAACTTCGGCACTCCCACCGGTTTCCAAAGGCAACGGCGAACCAGCCTCGAGAAGCAACCGCACACTGCGCGGGTAGTTCCCGTCCTTTCGCCACCCGTGAACGGAGCCGTACATACACGCTCCCAACGGAGTGCCGCCGTAAACGTTCTTGACCGAGAGATCGGGTCCGTACGGCAGAATCGCCTCGATCACGTCGTCGAAACCGTGAAACGCCGCCCGATCAATCGGCGTTGAGTCTTCCCCGCCCGGAACGTTTGGGTCGAATCCCAATTCCAGCATCAGCCGAACCGAATCGAGCTTCCGAACCCAAGCGGCCGACGCGAGGAGGGCGTGGTCTTCTCGCGTGAGTGACTTGGCGAGGTCCGGATGCAGACGCAACAATTCGCCCGCCGCGTCCGCATCGCCCGCCCAGGCTGCCATCGCGAGGCGCAGCGTTTCGTCGGACCGATCCCAAAGAAGCCGATAGGCTTCCTGCCGCTCGAAGCGACTGGCAACTTGATGCGGCCGCACGTTCCCAATCGAGTAGGTGTAGGCGTGCGACCCGGGCGCTTCGGGAATCCAGGGATTTCCGGGGTCGCCGGCGCGACGCCGTGGCGCCTCCGGGTCGGCATCCAGCAGCGTGGCCAAGGTCTCCAAGTCTTGCAGCATCACGGCGGTGAACACGTCTTGGGTGGCGCCGTGATGCACCAACCGCTCCAACACCGGAATCTCGTGGATGAGGAACTGTGCGGCGGTGCCGTGGTGGTCGAGGTCGCGGGCATCCAAGTCGGCACCGGCCTCCACCAAGATGTCCACAATCTCCGGCGTCTTCGCAAAGTGGAGCGGAAACTGCCCGTCGCCTCCGCGCTGATGCACCGCTTGCGGCTCGTTTTGAACGATAGCCTTCAGTTCCTCAATCCGTCCGAGCCTAGACGCCGCATGGGCAGTAAGTTTCGCACCACGCTGGATCAAGGCGTCCGAGGTGGCTTCGTCAGCGAAGTCCAACGGCCCAAAGCCGCCCGCCCACCAAGTGCTTTTTGCATTAAGGCCGGCTCCGTGCTGCAGCAGAAGATCGATCATCGGAAGATCGTTTCGGTTTGCGGCTTGGGTGATCGGCGTCGACCCGAAGTCATCCGGATCATTCGAGCCCGCTAGCTCGGGCGCTTTCGACAACAGGGCGGCGACGCGCTGGCGGTCGCCGGCGCGGATGGCGGCGAAGAACTCGGCGCGTTGGCTGGGGAAACCTTCAACGTGGCGCTTTAGCTTGCTCCAGCTGTCGAAACCGTAGTCGCGCGCGACAACGAGTTGAGCTTGCGCGAGCTTGAAAGGCTCGGCGAGGGCGAGTTTCTGGAACTGGGCGAGGGCTTCTGGGTCTCCGTTGCGAAGGGACAGAAGCAGCGACTTTGCCTGGGATTTCAGATGCTCTAGGCTGGCATTTTCGGGAAGGGGTTTTGACATGTGACCTTGATGCGATTCACCTGAGGTCCGCGTTCAGGCCGCACAAAGGCTGGCAGTCCGATTTGAAGTTTTGTTCGGCAGGTTAAACCCTTTCCGCAGACCCGGTTGCGCCCGACACGCTTGCCGAATCATACCTGCGGCCCCTGCTTTGGGGCCAGCGACGCATGCAGCTTTCGTTTTTGGAGTGCAGTAGCTCAGCCTCGCGTCGAATAACAGAGATCGACTCTGGCACCCCGCCGGGATCGGGATTTCAGGGAAATCCAGGGTTCGCCCTCTCACCCAGAGCGGTTCTCCGGAGGATTGCGATCACGACGACCACGGGCGCACTGCCCCTCCACGATCCCGGAGGGATCGCCGACGTTAGCCCCGGGGTCGAAGACCCGGGGAACGACGGCTTCCGGTCCGAAACGACCCTGGAAGGGTCGCAGAATTGAAGACTTATTCAAAGAATCGTTCGTCGTGATCGATGCCGAACTCTGCCATGAGCGCCCTCAACTCGTCTCCCGACGATAGATGACGGTGGTGCTCGTCTTGGTTCGCGATGTAAGCCGTCACCTTTGGAACGTCTGCTGGGCTCACGGAAAAAGCGCCGTATCCTTCCTGCCATTCGAACCCAGCGAGCTGCTCACTCGCCCAGCCGTGGGTCGCTTTCTTAACCTCTCTTACTAGTTCAGCGACGGAGTGTTTTCCTCTGAGACCTACCAATAGGTGGATATGGTCGGCCGTGCCACCGACCATTGTCGGGGTGGGGCCAAGGCGACGGACCGTGCCTCCGATGTAAGCGTGCATCTCGGATCGCCAGCCGTCGCCAATCATAGGCGCTCGCCCTTTCGTTGCGAAGACAATGTGAACGTTAATCGCGAGGTACGTCGAAGCCACGGCTGATTCTGGCACCCCCGCCGGGGTGCGAATTTTGGCTCGCTCTGACCCCGGGTCGCTTTGCGACCCGGGGCTACCGTATGCGATCCCTCCGGGATCGGGCTTGCGGCGATATACGATTTTCAATCTTTGAAGCGGAACGGAGCTCAGATGACTGTGACCTGGAGGACAAAGAGTGCCCAGCCTCTCGACGATCCCGGAGGGATCGCCGACAATAGCCCCGGGTCGAAGACCCGGGGAACGCGAACGTCTCAACCAGTCGACCCTGGCAGGGTCGCAGAATAGAGACAGGTTCTGGCACCCCGCCGGGGTGCGGTTCTCTCATGCCTTCGCACCCCGGGTCGCAAAGCGACCCGGGGCTATCGTATGCGATCCCTCCGGGATCGGGCTTGCGTGAAAGTTTGATCGTGGTGCGTGAAGCGGAATAGAGATCAGATAATTTCGATCATGACGGTAAAGATTGACATGCCTAACCACGATCCCGTAGGGAACGACGCAGTCCGGTCCGAAACGACCCTGGCAGGGTCGCAGAATAGAGACAGATACCCGCTTACTCGGAGAGATCCGTGCCGTCCGGCGCAACCTTATCGTTCCCAGCCGGGTTGTTCACCACAAACGTGACGCGCGGCTTCTGCCCGGCGGACAAAACGCGCAGCTCCAACAGACCCGGATGCTCGCGAACCAACCGCGCCGTGTTCAGAAGGCTACGCATCGTCGTGGACTCGTTTCGCGCGCGTGTCAGCGCCGCTTGACCTTCAATTTCCGCCTTCAGCAAATCGGCGTACGCGGCCTTGAGGCCACCAACCACGTTGAATTCGAGCAACTCGACGCTAATGATGTGCACGCCGGCGGATTGAGCAACGCGGACAATCACCGGGGAGATCGCTTCCGCGATGGTCGTTCGTTGCTCCACCACTTCCGCCATCTTGCGCGAAGATATCCATTCTCTCAAAGCGACTTGCGCAGCGAGGTGAAAAGAACTATTTGTCGCAACGGCGAAATCTGCGCCGAACGTCTTGATCTCCTCGAAGCTGCTGGAACCGATTTGGCCCGAACGATAGTGCAACTCCGGGTCTTCAATCTGCTGCGTTAGTAGCAACGAGACGCGAACGCTCCCGCCATCGCTCGTCGTAACTTCCTGCCCGCCGACCACGCCATGCGTCGGCAATAAGTTCACGACCGTAAGCCGGTGGTTACCAAAAAAGTAGCGGTATACACCCGGACCCAAAACCTCGGTCAGCTTCCCATCCTTAAAGTGGAGGGCAGCCGAACCTTCGTATACCGTGGTTTTGTTTATAAAGCGCATGTTGGTGTTTACCGTCTACGGGGGCGATGCGGCTTGAAGGGGGTTTTGCACCCGCAAGTTCAATTCCCATCTGCCGGCGGTATGCCCGTCGGCTGCCCCCGCTTTCGGTGTTTTTTTGCCAGGTGACCCGTTTTATTAGGTGACCCCTCGAAGTGTCGACCGGGAGTCATATCAAGGCAGGTTTTTGGCATACGCCTCCGTCTGCTCGACTATCCAATCGACAAGGTAACGATACCCGCAACACCGACCGCAATGACCCTTTTTGCCGGACGCCGGTAAAAACCAACCGGCGGCTACTCGGATCCGCTACACGCTTAGCGACGAGTCCGAATGAGCCCGAAGGGCTGTAATCGGCGGCTCCGTGCCGGCGATCTCTCCACAGAGAAGCCCAGCCACCGAGGCTGGGGCTACACGCTTCGCGTGCGGCACAAATGATTAGGCCTAATTGCGTTCGCGACGTAACAACGTGACTCGGCCGACCGGAACCCATTCCGCCACCAAAATATCGCCGTTATTCAAGAACATGGCGTCATGCGGGTGGATGAACTTCCCGTTGATGAACTCCGACCGCGGGCGGCCGCGAAGCGAGGACGGATGCCCATCACCTAACTGCACGATCGGCTTATTGTCTTCGTCCAGAATCGTGATCACGCCCTCCAAGTCCGGCACCAGCATCTCGCCCTCGCGGATGCTGAAGTGGCAGGGCATGCGCATGCCCTCGGTATGAAACCGAACGTGCTTCCCGTCAAGGTCGAAGTACTGAATGCGCCGATTGCCGCGATCCGCGACCGCCAAAAGCGGCTCTTTCCCTCGGTCATCCAACCACAGTCCGTGCGGGCAGTTCACTTGGCCCTTCTCAGACCCGTAGCCGCCAAAGGTGCTCTTATATTCCCCGTCCGCCCCATACCGGTGGATCCAGCTGGAGCCATAGCCATCGGCAAGGAAAAAATCGCCATCCGGTGCAAAGGCAACGTTCGTCGGATTAAAGGCCTCGCCGCCTTTATACTTTCCGGAAGCTTCTGGAGCGCCAAGCTCAAAAAGCACCGTGCCGTCTAGCTTCGTTTTGGTGAACTTTCGGCGGTTCACGTCGCAGTGGTAGAGGAACTCCTCGCCGCCCTCACGCCGCAAATCCAACCCATGCGCGCCGCCTTTGAACTGCGAGCCGAACGAGCGCAAGAACTTACCGCGCGAGTTGTAGACGCAGATGGTGTCATCGGACTTGCTGTCCGGATGCACGGTGTGCGCGAGGTAGATGTTGCCGTGACGGTCTTGCGCAACACCGTGGGTGTCGCCGAACAGCATGCCGGGCGGTGGCGTCAGCCAGTCATGATGGCAGGAGTAACGATGGTTGCCGTTGCCGAGGATCAGCTTATCTTCCAATGACTTAAATCCCGATAACGCCGAGCCGACCAAAACCGAGCCAGAAGCCACGAGGAAATCTCGCCGGGTCAGACCGTTCATACGCATCTAACTATCTTAGCCGCCGCCGCCGAAATTGGCTAGCGGCGAGCAAAAACTCACCGCTAGTCCAAGCCGAACTAGTTCGGTTCGACGATATTGATAACGCAGGTGTGTCTTGCTTTTTGGTCGAACCTCGGGTTTGTTTCCACCGACACGATGCTTGGCCCGGGCCTTGCCGTAGCTTTCGTCTGAACCGTTCCTTCCCAGACGGTATGTCCCGCCGGCACGGACACTCTCAGCGAACTGGTGGTGAACTTCGAGCCGTCGAGTTTGATCGTGGCCACGTAGTCGGTGAAGGGGCCGGGAAAGATTGGGATCGGCTTTCCGAAGTGGAGTTTCAACTTCACCGCGTTTCCGGCCTCGACCGCGCTAGGCGTATAGACGGTTTCTACCGGCCCGCTAATTCCGATGAGGACCTCCGGTTCTTGCCACAGGCTTGCCGCTAGCTTCCCGGCTGCGTCGTTGCCAACGCTCCATACTTTTCGGTCGACGGTTGGCAGCATGTATTCATAGGTCCCACCGGTAATGTTGGGATACAGCGTGTAGACCTGGTCGACGGCCTTAACCTGCGTGTAATCGTAGAAATACTGTCTGGAGATGTTGATCCGCGTACCAGCGGAAACCTGGGTGGGCAATTCGCCGGACCCGCCAGGGATGTACAACGCCTCTCGATCAACATCGGCTCGCGCGTTTCGCAAATTCCAAAGCGATGATCCGTCCGAAGGAAGCACCATCTCCACGGCTGCATTTTTCGTTAGTTCGAGGAAACGGGAAACCACCGTAAGAACTTGGCGGTCTGGCAATCCAGAAAAGAATCCGTCGGTCATAGTCGCTAAGGTGGAGTCCTTGAATGCCTCGACATAGACCGGGCCCAGGGAGTCTCCCACTCGTGTTCGGTTGCCGCCGTCGGAGATGGTCAACAGAAAAGGATTCGTATCAATGGCAAAGGCCGAGGCGATCGTTCCATCTGAGAGGGCCATATCCTGAGACGGTGCGTCCATCAGGCCGGAAAGAAGGTACGGGTGCTCGAGGGGATACGAGTCTCCGTTCAGATTGGTCGCGTACCGCTGCGTGTAGATGGACTTGAATGGGACTCCGTCATCGACGACGTCGACCCGCCGATTGTAGTCGTATCTTGCGACCACGCCCACTCCGCCCGCAACAATTCCGCGATTCCGCGTCCAAACATAAGTCGCGCCACGGGCGCTATCCAGGAGGAAGTCGGCTTCGGTTACCGCCTTCTCCATGGCTAGCGTCGAGGCATTCAGCTCGAAGTTGAACGCGCCTCCCGGCGACTTTGGCCCTACGAGGCGAAGCGACGGAGGGAAGGGAGCAACCCAGTTGCCGGTTACATGCAACTTGCCGCCGGTGCCGATTGCGGCACTAACGGAGACAACGTCTCCGATCCAGTTTTCGGCGAAGAGTTTCGGGCCGAGACCGGATTGGGCGGTTTGAGTTCCGTCCGATTTGAATCGACGGATATTCAAGTCTTTCGTGACCAGAGGTACGGCCGGGTCGGCAGGTCTCGGGTGGATGAGGATAACGCCGTTGTCTGAAGTGGGCAACAACACCACACACTTCATCATGTCTTCGGCGGCGTTCAGCGGGTAAGTCGGCTGAACGATGGTCTTTGACCACCGTCGAATCCCCGTGGGCGCAAAGCTCGTGAATACGGCGTTCATCGAAACGCCGCCGCTTTGACGGTACGAGTAAACGTAAAGCCCGCCGTCGGTTGCCGTCACCGCCTCGACGATTTTCATCGTTGATCCGGCAACCGGCGTATACAGATTCGTAGCAAGGCGAACCGGGCCCGCGACCGCAAAGGAAGCAGTTGCCATGGCAAAAAGGATCGAGAAAAGACGCACGTAGCCAGCCTACCGGTGGCGTACCGGGCGAGCGGCAAACACAAAAACGTCTTGCTTTGAGCTCCTTCGTGTGGGTAGACGCGCGTCTGGGAGTCGGATGAACCAAACCGCTTGTCACTGCGGCGACTGCCTTCGATCCCGGCTTGATGTCACGGAGATCGAACCTACGACAAGGATCCCCGGTCCTGCTCTCGGACGAATGCGGTCGAACCCTGATGGGCCGCGAGACACGCCGCGAATTTATGCCAGCAGGATATCGACCGGACCGAGTTCGACAAAGAATGTCAGGGCGCCCGTTTCCGGGTCGTACTCAAAGTCGATCGGGGCGCCATCCGCCAGAACCGTGCCCGGTCGCTCGGCGGCATAGGCCAAGAACTCGCCGTTCCAGACTCCGGCCCGGAACGTCCCATCGCCGAAGGCAAGCGCCGCTGCGCCGGAGTTCAGCTTGTCGGGCGGCCCAATCGGGGCGACCCCGGCAACAATCGGCGAAACTGTAAAGACTTCCCAACCCAGTTGCGGCAGCTCGATCGGCCATGCGTCGGTTGCCGCCATCACCCGTAGCTCGCGCGTTGAGTGGGCATACACCGCGAAGGTATCGCCCTCCAATCCGGCAACGTCAGACGGTGAAATGTGCCCGGCGATCATGGCATCCGGGGCATTTTCATCGAACTTGGCATTGAACGCGCCGATGACCCCGCCGGAGTTGTTAACGCTAAAGATTTTTAACAGGACGTCCTCCTTGGTGACGTCGTGCATCAGGCAGTCCTGCGTCGGTCGGCCCGGAAGGTCGGCAAGCAGCACGTCGCCCTCAGCATCCACCAGCTTGGCCAGCACCTCAAAGTTGTGGCCGTCTGGCTTATCGGAAACGTAAATCGGGCCACCGCTCACTGCTCGCCCGGCGGCATGGAACGGACCGGCGGCATGCCCGCTCTGAAACATGTCCCAGTCGGGATGGATGAACTCGCCGAACCAAACGCTGTTTTGGGCGTTGGCAAAAAGATGCAGTCCGTGCGAGGCCGGCTTGTCCGGCCAGAAGTCGGTGAAAGACCGCGTGACGTTGCTGGCGAGCGTGTTGTAAATCATCTCGTTGGCAAGCGACATGCAGTTGATGAGCCGACCCTCGAAGTGAACCGCTACCGAGCCTTCGAGCGCTTCGCGGTATGCCTGCATCAGCCCAACGCGCCCGCCGGATCCTTCGGCCACGAGCTCTAGCTGTGCCTGCACGTCCACTTTCACGCCGTCGACGCCCTGCTGCCGCAGGTAGCGGTGGAAGTCGTGGAAGAACCGGTAGATGTTCTCTTTCGGAACCAGGCCAATGGCCGGCCCCCACCAGCGCATCTCTTGAACGTAGCTGTAGATCCCTGGCGACGAAACTCGCTCTTGGATCTCGGAACCATAGCCACCGAATGACGGATCGACGCCACCCCAGTAGCCGGTGATCGCGTGCCAGGCGAGCACGGTCTCGATTTCGAACTCCTCTTTGGCCATCTGAACCGTGGGGGCCAGCCCGCCGGGGAACTTCTCATTCGGCTCGAAGGCGGTCAGCCGCTTGGAGCCATCTTCGGCGATGCGGGTCGAAAGCCAGCCGTCGTCGATGATGAGGTAGCGCGGCTCGATTCCGCCGGCCCGGAAGCTCTCGAGTCCGGCGCGAATGTTTTCCGGCGAGACTTCTCCGTAAAACGCATCCCACGTACACCAGCCAAACTTGCCAACAAACTCCGGCAGCGGCTTCTCGGCGCGGAGGCGAACCGTGCCAATGTAGTCAGCGAAGCGGGCGGCGGCCTCAGCCATCAGCTCGTACGGGTCGCCACCCGCCGCAACAAACAGCCCGGCAAACTCACCGACCGGAACTGCCGAATCGCCCGTCTCGGCGACGAGTTCCAATCCGGTGCCACAACCTTGAAGCGAGGTTCGAACGTGGTCCTTTACGATGGGAACCAGCAAAACGTAGCCGCCTTCCGCCTGGCGAACCAACACATATTGGGTTTCGATGGCGACGTCGCGAAGGTCATATCCCACCTTTGGCGTCATCCAAAAAGGTTCGTAGCGGTGGCAACTAGTAAATCTATCCACATTCGGCACGTGACCCACCGCCACAACCGACCGCGGGGCAGCCGAACCAGCGAACCGCATTACGGCGGGTTCCGTGGCGTCGAGGGTGACTCCGCTAGGGATGCCCACCAGCACCGTCCGCCCGTCGATCACAAGTTTTTGCGTGTTGCCTTCGGGTTCGGAAATTAGCTGGTATTCCATGGTCCTATTTTTTGGTCCTAGTGGTATTGAACCCGGACGGGCTGCGCGTCGTCAGATGACCCATGATCGATATCATTTTCTCTGTCGCAGCTTCTATTTGCCACGCAAAAGTCGCAGCCCGTTTAGGAGAACAAGAACGGTGGAGCCCTCGTGGCCCAAAACGGCAATGGGCAACGGCAGCTTGCCGGTAAACGAGGCGATCGTCAGTGTGAGGATCATGCCCGAGGCGAGCACCAGGTTCGCGGTAATGATGCGCTTGGTTCGCCGGCCGAGCCGAATGAGCTGCGGAATCCGGTCGAGCCGGTCGTGCATCAGGACTACGTCGGCTGCATTTAAAGCAACGTCCGAGCCGAGACCGCCCATCGCCACGCCGACGCTCGCCGACGCCAAGCTCGGCGCATCGTTGACTCCGTCTCCCACCATCATCACGCGGTCGGTTGCCGCCAGTTTTTGAACCATCTCCGTTTTGTCGCCAGGAAGCAGCCCGGCGTGAACCTCGGTGATTCCGACGGTGGCGGCGACCGAGGCGGCGGTTTCCGCTTTATCTCCCGTAAGGACCACGATATGGCGAACGCCGAGATCTCGAAGCTCCTGAATCACGGCCTTTGCCTCCGGACGGATTTCGTCTTCAAATGAGAACGCCGCGGTGTAGTCGGCAGTTGCCGCAAGCACGACCGTCCGTCCCGCCCGCTTCCATGAACTGAGAACTTCCGTGATTTCTGTCGGGACCGGATGGCCCTCCCGAGTTAGGAGCGTGTCGTTTCCGACGGCGATGGCCCGCCCCTCGCACCGGCCAACCAGGCCCATGCCGGGCACGGTTTCCACCCCTTCGCCGACAGGATGCGGGAATCCTTCGGCGGACCTAACCACCGCCAATGCCAAGGGATGCGCCGAGAAAGACTCGATGGCCGCAACTTCGCCGAGAGTTTTCTGCACTAGCGGATCGAGCGGTTGCTCAGGATTCCAACGCTGCAACGCGCCTTCGCGTGGCTGAACCACCATCTCTACCAAACGAGGTTTTCCTTTGGTAAGCGTGCCGGTTTTGTCCATCGCCACCAGCGTGACTTCCCCCGCTTTTTCGATGAACTCCCCGCCGCGCACTAAGATGCCGTTCCAGGCTGCGTTTGCCAGCGCGCTGAGCGTGCTGGCCGGCGTCGAGATCACCAACGCGCACGGACTGAGGCCAACCAAGAGAGTCAGCGATTGATAAAACGCGTCGGTCGGTGGCTGTCGAAGGCCCAATCGTACGCCCCAAGAAACGAGGAACGCGACCAGCACGAAAACGGTGTAGCGCTGCCCGAACCAGGTGCTCAGCCGCTCGCCGCTGGCCTTATTGTCCTGCGCGTTTTGGACCAGCGCGACGATCTGGTCGAGCGCGCTGTTGCCAACCGTCTTGAGCACGCGAATAGTGAGCGTGCCTTCCAGGTTCTGCGTGCCACCGGTCACCGGGCTCCCGACGACCTTCTGGATCGGGGCGGCTTCGCCGGTGAGGGCGCTCTCGTCCACCGACGACGCGCCGTCCGCGACTTCGCCATCCGCGGGGACGCCTTCGAACCCGTGAACCACGATTCGGTCGTCGATTGCGAGTTGTTCGACGGCGACCATTTCAACCGATCCATTCGCCGAAACACGCCTCGCCTGGGCGGGTCGCAACTTCACCAGGCTCTCGATGGCCGATTTCGTCCTGGCCATCGCGAAAGATTCGAGCGTGCTGCTGAGGCCGAAAAGGAATAGGAGCGCGGCGGCGTCGCGCGCTTCGCCGATGGCCACGGCCCCAACCGCCGCCAAAACCATCAAAAAGTTGACGTCGAGTTCGCGCGCGCGCAGCGATTCCAGCGTGCTCTTAACGGCATAGTAGGCGCCGAAAAGGCAGGAAAGGTAGGCCAAGTATTCGACGCCCGGCACAAAGGCCGCGACCAGAAAAACCGCCGATAGCGTCGTCAGCGTCGCCTGAAGATTGGCAAAGAGCGGTCCGCGCAAAAACGAGGGAACGCGAGGGGCCGATGTGGAACTCATAGACGCATTTCTAGTATGAAGCAAAAATCCTCTGCATTCCCACATTCGTTTCTTGGTCTGGGCCTTCGAAAAACGGCCATACTTACAACCGCTTGATGCAACCCACCGGCGACCTACGCGTAAAGGCCGTCCGCCCTCTTTTGCCACCGGCTATTTTGGCGGAAGACTTTCCTGTTTCCGAGACGGCCGCCGCGCTGATTTTGCGCGCGCGCGCCGAGGTCGAGGCGTGCCTTTTTGGCCACGATCCTCGATTGCTCGTTGTCGTCGGCCCATGCTCGGTTCACGATCCCGAAGCCACCCTCGACTATGCGAAGCGGCTCAAGAAGCTTTCGCACGAGTTCAACGACCGTTTGCTGGTGGTGATGCGTTGCTACTTCGAGAAGCCGCGCACCACGATTGGTTGGAAGGGCCTCGTCAACGACCCACGCATGGATGGCTCGTTCCGCATCAACGAGGGCCTCAAACTCGCGCGAAAACTGCTGATCGACGTCGTAAACGTTGGCTTGCCGACCGCGACCGAATTCCTGGATACGACCGTTCCGCAGCACATCGCCGACCTCATTTGTTGGGGCGCAATCGGCGCGCGAACCGCCGAAAGTCAAACCCACCGTGAGCTGGCGAGCGGCCTCTCGATGCCGGTTGGATTCAAAAACGCCACCGACGGTAACGTTCAGATTGCGATTGACGCCATGAAGGCCGCCCGCAGCCCGCACTGGTTTCCGGGCACCACGCGCGACGGAATCAGTGCCATCGTGCAAACGGCCGGCAACCCCAGCTGCCACGTGGTTTTGCGGGGCGGGTCGCGCACCGGGCCAAATTTTGAGGCCGAGCATGTTTCGGCGGCGCACCTTCAGCTGGTGAAAGAGGGCCTGCCCAACCGCGTGATGATCGACCTCAGCCACGCCAACAGCGCGAAGGACCACCGCCGGCAGATGGCGGTCGCGGCCGACGTAGCCGATCAGTTGCGCTTGCCGGATTCGCCGATCTTTGGCGTGATGGTGGAGAGCTTCTTGGTGGAAGGCCGTCAGGACGCGGTGGCGGGTCAGCCGCTGGTCTACGGGCAAAGCGTCACGGACGCCTGCCTGTCGTTCGACCAAACCGCCGAAGTGCTGGCCACCCTCGCCGCCGCGGCCTGACCGTCCGCTCCGGAAGATGGTTCCCCTTGAAAGGGGGAACCGTACGCTTCTCCGCCAATCCGAGATGGTTCCCCGTGAAAGCGGGAAAACCGTGAGGGAGGGGGAATTATGGCAAGTGCGGACATCATGAATCTGAAAGTCCTTCTCCCTCGGGAGAAGGATCAGGATGAGGCGGAGACGCCCACCTAAAATCGGAAATGTGAAATAAAATTTGGATTACACTTTGATAGATTAAGCCTCATCCCTTCCCTTCTCCGCTCGGAGAAAGGTTCAGACGCCCAGCCAATCCCAGATTCCGTAGACGACGGGTGGCTTTTCCCGTTTCGCACTCCGAGATGGTTCCCCCTTGAAAGGGAAACCGTGGGGGAGGGGGAATTATGGCAAGTGTGGATATCATGAATCTGAAAGTCCTTCTCCCTCGGGAGAAGGAGTAGGATGAGGCGGAGACGCCCGCCTAGGATTGGAAACATGACGCTCTTTATCAATTAGAATTTGCTAGCAGCAGCCTCATCCCTGCCCTTCTCCCCAGGGAGAAGGGTTCAGACTCAAGTCGCGATGTGGTTCGAAACGCGAGCATGGAAGTCCTTCTCGCTCGGAAAGGGGTTCAGACACACGCCCCGTCGCGGTTCAGACCGCACCACGGCGGCAGAAACCGGAAGTAAACTCCCCGGTCTAATGGCAAACTACATCCCAAGCGTCGGCATGGAGGTTCACGCCGAACTCGCCACGCGGACGAAGATGTTCTGCCGGTGCCCGGTGAGCTTCGGCGGCGAGGCCAACACGCGCGTCTGCCCCGTGTGCCTGGGCCTGCCCGGAACCTTGCCCGTGCCGAACCGCGCCGCCGTCGAGATGGTCCTGCGCACCGCGCTCGCCCTCAACTGCAAAATCGCGATGGAAAGCGTTTTCCACCGCAAAAACTATTTCTATCCCGACCTTCCCAAGGGCTACCAGGTCAGCCAATACGGCGAGACGAACCCGCTGGGCTACCACGGCTTTTTGGAGATTCCGACCGCCGAGGGCGGCCTAAAGCGCATCACGATTCGGCGCGTGCACCTGGAAGAAGACACCGGCAAGCTGATGCACCTGCCCAACGGCGGCAGCGGCGTGGACTACAACCGCGCCGGAACCCCGCTGATGGAGATCGTCACCGGGTTCAACCCCGAGACCGGCGTGCCCGACATCAGCACGCCCGACGAAGCCAAGGAATACCTGACCCAGCTTCGATTGATTCTGCTTTACCTTGGCGTTTGTGACGGAAAAATGGAAGAAGGCTCCTTGCGATGCGAGCCAAATATTTCGATTCGGCCGTTCGGCGTCGATAAGCTGGGCACCAAGAGCGAGCTGAAAAACCTCAACTCCTTCCGAAGCGTGCAGCTTGGCGTGGCGTTCGAAGTCCGACGCCAAACCGCCGTACTGGACGAAGGTGGCATCGTGTTGCAAGAAACACGCGGCTGGAACGAGCAGCGAGAAGCCAGCTTTGCGATGCGGCTGAAGGAGTCGGAAAATGACTACCGCTATTTCCCCGACCCCGACCTGATCCCGATGCAGTTCGACGAGGCCACGATCGCCGACCTCCGGGCCAGCCTGCCGGAGCTGCCTTTGGCCAAGCTGCGACGCTATCAGGACAGCCTGGGGCTGAGCACTTACGACGCCAGCGTTCTGGTTGCCGACCGCGACTGGGCGACCTACTTTGAGGCGTGCATTCAGCTGGGCGGCGACCCGAAGGGTGTTTGCAACTGGATGAACTCCGAGTTTGCGCGCTTGCTCAACGAGAGCGGCCAAGCTGCCGCCGAAAGCAAAGTCACGCCGGCTCACATCGTCGATTTGCTGCGCATTCTCGCCGAAGGCCAGATCAACGGCAAGATGGCAAAGACCATTTTTGCCGACAGCTTCGAGAGCGGAAAACTGCCCAGCGAACTCGCGGCGGGCGGGGGCCAGATCACGGACGAGGACGCGGTTCGCGAGATCGTGCGCGGCGTGTTGGCGGCAAACCCGGCGATCGTTGAGAAGTTCCGTAGCGGAAACGAAGGCGTCAAGGGCTTTCTCGTTGGCCAGGTGATGAAGCAATCCGAGGGGCGCGCAAACCCGCAACTCGCCCAGAAACTGGTCCTTGAAGAGCTGGCGGTTTAGACCGCCGAAACCAGCAGGTGGCGCACCGACTTGCCGACCGGATAGAGCACCAGGCTCACCGGTCGGCCGTCGGAGTTGAGCTCGCGCCGGACTTTGGCGGGGTCCAGCTTCACGCCGCGCTGCTTCACTTCGAACACGCGCGCGCCCAGCGTTTGCAGCGCGCGGCGGGTGGTTCGGGCGTCGCCAGGCCCGGCATATTCGACGCGGTAGGTGCGGAGCCATGGCGACCGGACCTTGTCAGGACCGGTGAGATAGCCCGGAGCATCGCCGAGGCCCGATAGCCCGAAAGCGGATTCCAGCGAGCCGATGGCATGGGCGCGAACGACCGCCGGATCGGCATCAAAGAAGAAGGCATCGGCCTCGGGCGTTGGCTCGCCGGCTTCACCTTCGGGTAGCAACTCGCCCGTCTCGACGTGCGCGGCAGACACCCCCTCTCCAGCTTCGTCGCCGGCCAAAACCAGGGCCTCCCGGCACTCTCCGCCGTAGCTAATGAACCGAACTTCCGGGCCAAGGTCCGCCAGCTCCTCGTCGCGCAGCATCGGCGTCAGCTTCTGGACGCCAAGCTTAAGTTCTGCAAATCGAGCCGCGATCTCTCGCGGATCGGGGGAGAATTCGGCCAGCGTGAGCGTGCGGCGGCCCTGCACCCGGCGCGCCGGGTCGGCAAAAGCGTGATCGCCCCATTCGGTATCCATTGCGTCGCCTTCCAGGATCGTGACCCCGGGGGCGTTGAATCGCGCCAGCGCCGCCCGGTCTGGATCTAGCTCGTAGCCAACCGTCGGTCCGCGCCGCGACAGGGCTAAGAGATCGGCACCAATCCCAACCGTGAGATCCACCACCGGAACTCCGGCGGGAAAAAGCGACGCGTGATAGGCGGCAACCGCCTCGTTGGTCGCCTGCTCCAGAGCCTCGCGCTCGAACAGCATCGCGTCGGCGTTCTGAAACTTCGCCCGGGCACGTTGCCGCAGCTCGACCTGCCCTAAGGCCCACCGTGCGACCTCGTCGCCGTAAACTTTCGCCAACCGGTCGCGGTTGGCCGGCGTCATGGCGAGTCCATCTGCCGCCGCCACGGCCTCAAGGTTGAAGTCCAAGTGCCTAGTTTATCGCCGACGGGCGACCACGCGGTAAACTTTCAACATTCAGTGAAAGCAATGGCAAACGGAGAAGGACGAATCGGAGTGAAGAACTGGCGCGAGAAGGTTGGCCTCGCCGAGATGCTCAAGGGCGGCGTGATCATGGACGTCGTCAACGTCGAGCAGGCGCGGATTGCCGAAGACGCGGGCGCGGTCGCGGTGATGGCCCTGGAGCGCGTACCGGCCGACATCCGCCGCGACGGCGGCGTGGCCCGCATGAGCGACCCGGAAATGATCCTAGAGATCAAGGAGAAGGTCACGATCCCGGTCATGGCGAAATGCCGCATCGGCCACTTCGCCGAAGCCCAGATTCTTGAAGCCCTCGAAGTCGACTTCATCGACGAGAGCGAAGTGCTGACCCCGGCGGACGAAGAGAATCACGTCGACAAGCACGCGTTCAAGATTCCGTTCGTGTGCGGCGCGCGAAACCTCGGTGAGGCTCTGCGACGCTGCGCCGAAGGCGCCGCGCTAATTCGAACCAAGGGCGAAGCCGGAACCGGCGACGTCGTCGAGGCCGTGCGCCACATGCGCACGATCATGAACGAGATTCGCGAGGTGCAGAGCGCCCGCGAGGACGAGCTGTTCGTGCTGGCGAAGAACCACCAGGCATCGTACGAGCTCATCCGAATGGTCCACGAAACCGGCCAGTTGCCGGTGCCGAACTTCAGCGCCGGCGGAATCGCGACTCCGGCCGACGCGGCCCTGATGATGCAGTTGGGCGCGCAGACCGTGTTCGTGGGTTCGGGCATCTTTAAGGCAGGAGCGAATCTTGAGGACGCCGACCGAATTCGCGTGCAGGAAGCGCGCGCGAAGGCGATCGTCGAGTCGGTTTTGTTCTACCGAGAGCCGAAGAAACTTGCCGAAATCAGCAAGGGCCTTGGCGAAGCGATGGTCGGCATCAACTGCTCCAGCCTGCCGGACTTCCAGCGCATGGCCGGGCGCGGCTGGTAAGCCTAGCCGCCGCCGGTCTTCTTCGGTTCTGCCTTCTTGGTTTCGTCGTCGTCGGGGTCGGAATACACGCGGCCCCGCGCCTTCTCGGTTGAGTACCGTTCGTCGCCCTCGGCGGTGTGTAGCAACACCGCCTTGGCCATCAGGTCGTCCCCGATCGAGTTCTTGAATCGGGTTTCCATCTTGCCGTCGCGGCTGGTTAGGCGAAGGGTTTCGGCTTCGCCGTCATACAACGCGGTATGGGTCCAGACCTGCCGCCAGCGGGTTTTCGCGAACTCTTGGCGGGCCTGCGGATTGCCGGTGATAGTCGCCCGCCGCTCCCCTTTTCGGTAAAAATACTCGATCCGGTCCGCAGTGACGACGGTGGGAAACTCGCGGACGTTGTCGCCCTCACGAAGCTTTTTGTCTAAGGCGCGCTCCTCGGGAGTTGGACCAAACGTGCCCTCGCCGCCCTTAACTGAGTCGGGGACCAGCGGCCGAAACGGCGGAATGTCCTCCTCTTTGGGTGAATAGTTCGCCTCTTCCTCTTTCGGCTTGACGAGCATCAGCACGTTGCCGGTGAGGACGGCGCGCTTCTCTTTCCGATAGACCACGATCTTGTCGGCAACCAGATTGGCTTTCCCGCTGTAGTAAAAAACTCTTCCGGTGGCGGTGAGCTCGTCTGTTTTGCGGTCGATAACGATGTTCGGCGCCTTCACCAAAATCTCGCCGTCCGTGGCAGACGCGTCGTACCAGCGGCTGACCTTTGTCTCCTTTCCGCTGTCGTCGCCGCGCTCGGCCGAGACCTGCCATTGGGTTCCCGTGTTCTGGCCCGCCGCCTTCGCTTCGCCATCCTGGACCCCCGGCAACGTCCCGGCATACGCGACCTTTCCAACCTTGAACGCCTCGGTGTCGTAGTTCATCGTCAGGCGATCGGCCCTGCCGACGCCGTCCTTCAGCTTCCCAGACAGCCCTTTTGGAATCTGAATGAGCTTCGACTGCTCGTCGACCGACATCGAATCTGTCTCGATATCAAAGTCGTTCGACTTCACCCGCGCTTTGCCATCGACCAAAAGTCGCTTCTGCACCCCGATCCAGGTGGCCGACTTCGCCGCGAAGCGGACCTTGCCGTTCTTCCCGTTGTGCGTACCGTTTCGAACATTGGTGAGTTGGGCGCTGTTTTGGTCTCGCTGAATCGCCACCTTGTCGACTTCGGCCTGCGTCACCAGCTTTCCGCCGGCGAACCGGCGTAGCCGAACCTTTTCCAACTGCACGGCGGTGAATTCATCGACGCCGGGCACCGTACGCGGACGGACCCGGGCGAACGGATCGATTTGCAAGGTTTCGGTCACAAACTTGCCCAAAACGGCGAGGCTGGCAATCGCCACGACGGTCGCGGCGATACGCCGGAACCAAACCTTTCGCGGGTCCGCGAATACTAGGCTATTCGAGGGTGACATCGCGCTGAACAACCTGATTGGATTGGGCTAAGGTGACCGGCGTCGCGGGGCTGGCCAGGGCGCCCTTCGTCGCCCGAATGCTGTAGGCACCGGAACCCACCCAGAAATAGAAACGACCGTCTCCGCCGGTGGTGTAGGTTCGAACCGGCGTCCCGGCCCTCGAAAGCGTCACTGTTGCGGCGGCACCGCTCGCGGTCGGCAAAACGCGCCCGTAGATGTTGTAGGGAATTCCCGGCGGGGTCGAATCTCCCGACGGCACTACGAGGACGTCGCCAACGGTGACGACGCCGGTTACGGCCGTGACGCCGCTTGCCGAGAACGAATTAGCGAAGAAGCCGGTGGCGCGGACGGATCCGATGATGCCCCAGAATCCGGCCTGCGAGATCGACGAATAGGCGACTTCCGGAAGCGAGAACTGCCCGGCGGCGTTCGTGGTTCCGGTTTGCCCGCCAAACGAAACGACGGCGTTCGGGATGACTGCGTTGGTGGCGGCGTTCCGCACGGTTCCTCTCAGATTGATTTTCTCCGGCCCAAGCCAGAGGTCGCCCAAGTCCACGTCGGCGGTGGCGGCCGGAAAACTAAACGTCGCATTCTGAATACCGTCGGTGAAGGACTGCACGAAAACGCTGGATGTGGAGCTTGGCACCGAAATCAAGAAGGAGCCGTCGGCCGCATCGACAGCAACGCCGGTAGTACCCACCGCCACGCGTGGAACCGGGGCAAGGACGCCCGTCGTAACCACGCTAAGGACGCGGCCGGAGAGCGTCACGTTGGTGGAAGATCCGCCGCCTCCGCCCCCGCCGCCGCAGGAAATCGCAAGCAGGCCGAGGAGAGCGATAACCAGCTTTCTCATTTCTGCACCCCGGCGACATCTACTCGGAACCACTGTCGCGCTGCCTCGGCGGTGAAGGCAAAGGCGGCGCGGCGGCCCAGGCGCGTGATTCGCTTTCGGTATGGGTCAAACCAACTCACCGTGTCGGCGTACTTTCCGTCCTGTTCCAGGGTCACGGTGTAAGTTTGGCCGGGTCGAAGGTTTTCGAACCGCACCAAGTAGGAATCCTTGCTCTTAGCCGGTCGAAACTCGCGGTGATAGACCACGTCGCCGACGACGGTTGCCTGCAGCCCGCCCATCATCGGGGGAAGGCCGGAGTCCGTCTTCCGGTCAAAGCTTCGGGTCGCGTTTGGCGCCGTGCCGAAGATGGCCTCCGCGCGTTCTCGGCCGCCATTGCCCGGCTGAATCTTCGCCGTCATCTGCCAACCTAGCGGGCGCGGGTTGCTTCCGGTGGATGGTGCCGGAATGAACAGGAGCGTCGCGCCGTCAGAGGAGAGGCATCGCACGTAAACCGACTTGCCCGGGCGGAAGATCGTTGCGGCAACAAAGCTGCCCGTCTCCGGAACGCCGGACGTGGGGTTATTTGCTCCCGGGACAAACTCAAAAATCTCGGCTCCCACGCTAACGCCAACGGCATCCGACCACAATTGCGGGAAGTCTGCCCCGGCGACCACGCGAACTTGGCCGGTGGTGACTTCCGTCGAGAGCGGTGTCGTGATCTGGTTCCAGCCCGGCCGCAGGGCCACCGAGGTGGGAACGACCGCCCGCGTGCCGTCCACCGAGATCGTTCGCGCGGTGTCGAATCTCGTGAAGGCAGCCGTGCCCGCGCCAAGGTTGGCGAAGTCAGGATAGAAGTCGAAGCCGCCGCGCGTAGAGCTGTAGCGGGCTGCCAGCAGCGACGCCGCCGGTTCGTTAAACACCGTTGGAAGGTCTGCCGAGAATGGTTCCAGCGGAACTCCAACGGCCGCGAGTCCGGCCGGAACCGAGACGGAATAGTTGCTCTCGGCGCCAACCCGGAGGTCCAGCGCAAGTTCACCAGGGCCCTTGTTGACGGCCCGCGATAACAAAATGGTTTCGGTCGATCCGCTAACGGAGATGACGGTCGCAACCAGCGCGCGGCTCCTCAGGAACGCGTCGTTGTTGATTCGGGCTCCGAAGGCCCCGTTTTGCACGGTTGGCTCCGCGAGCACGGTTCCCGAAAGGCTCAGCCGGACTTTCAGTTGTCCTCCGGCAGGGGCGGTTGCGCCAACCACGGTTCCAAAGAAGTCGTTCGGGGTCGGCACGGAGCCCGTTGCAATGGCCCCCGCCGGAAGAAACGCCCGGGCAACTTCGCCGCCGACCGGCAGGTCGACATTCACGCGGTAGGGCACGCCGCCAAGGTCATTCGGGAAGTTCGGGCCGACGCTTCCGTACGCGCCCGCGATGTCGATTCGATCGTCCTGCACGCTCGGGCTAAACCGGGTCGAAAAGTCGGTCGACCAAAAAATCGGGAAGCAGGTGCCGGTGAGCAGCGTTTCGTTCCCGTTGATGGCCTTGCTGAAGTAGGTCAATTCGATGTTGAACACGCCAAAATCGACTCCGGCCAGGCCGCTCGTGATCGGCGTGGGCTGAACCAGCAGCTTCGGTCCAGCCGTGTCTTTCGTTTCGAGAACTGCCTGCCGACGGAACCAATCCGCGAAGGTTCGGCCCTCCAGAGTTGGACCGGTCGGACGCTGGGTGTTGAGAATATTCTGGCCGGCGGTGATAAGTCGCGGTACGCTCGCACCGAGCGTGGGGTCGGCGGCTAGCCGCGCGTTAAGTTCAAGGGCAAAGGCGGGATACTCCACCAAAACCTTTTGCCAGGCAGCACCGGCCATGCGATACCGGAGGAGGTACAGGCCGCCGTAGCTGCCGCCCGCCGGAAGCGGCTCGTTCAGCAGGTTCGGTGCGATGAAAAGATCACCTCCCAGAGCCCGCTGGTTATACCAATCGTAAAAACCGCCGACCTCGTAAGTGTTGGCAAGCACCTGCTCGATGGAGTCAGGAACCAACCCGGTTACGGCCGCGGGCGTTCGGACGACCTGCGCGACGATGGCTCGCACAAGACCTTCCTGGAAGGCATCGAACCGATAAGGCGTGTCGCCTTGGTAGGCCAGCAGAAGCGTGTGGATGAAGTTGACCGCCGCCGCCTCGCGGTTGCTGTAAACCGGGAACCGGATCTCGCGTTGGCCGCTTCCGTTGTTCGGAAGGTAAATCCCACCGGCAACGGCATTGCGGTCCGGGATCTCGATGTCAAAGTTGCGGACGCGGACGGTGCCGCCGAGGAGTGCGCGGCCAAAAAGCGCGTCCATGGTCGGTTTCGCCGTCGCGTAGGTGTCCTCCAGAAGCTGGCGGTAGGCCGGAGTGAAGGAGGCCGCGCCCGAAGTTTCGAACTGCAACGTGATGTCGCCAAACCGCTTCGTGGGGCCGCCGGTCGGGGCTGGCTCGCCGTTACGCGTGACCTCAACGCGGACCGGATAGGCGAAGCCCATCTCTTTCGACTTCACTTTCGCGCGGTTCTTCTCCGTCAGGCGTGCAACGCGCTGGTGAAACGCCATCGCGGCGTTGGAAATCTTCGGGTCAACCGCCTGTCGGGTCTGCAACGTGCCGAGCTCAACCCGGAGTCGCCCGGTTTGCCCGTGCGCCGCGAGGGCAAAGCAAGCAAGGCCAAGAAGTGAGACGGTTCGCAGCACGGGCGAAGTGTACTGGCGGGCGGCAAGAAATTCCGGCATGCAAGACATAAGACGCCCCACGGCCAAAGGCGGTTCGGGGGCGGTTCAGGTCCGCCCCGGAGCCCTGCCTCAGTCCTCGTCGACGACGCCAGGTTTCTCGCCCGGACGCGCCGGATACGGTCGACTGTTGCCGTGGAATGAGTACCAGTTGATGCGGTTAAGCCAGTACGGATCAGCATCATCCACGTCTGACCAGTCGAGCGAAAGGCTCTTCTCGGTCCAGTAGCGGTCGGATGCACTCAGCTTTTCGATCGGAACCTTGCGGCCCGGATTCGGCTCGTCCAGCGGGATGTTGTTCGGGCGCGTCTTGTACGTCGCCAGGTTCGGCGTATCGGTGAAGCAGCCGTCCATCGGTTGGGCCAGGGCGTCGAAGCGATTCATCGGGTCCAGGCCGAGCATCAAACCGATGCTACGCAGCATGCTCAGCGTCGTGTAGACCTTCGAATCGACCGCGCCCATCTTGTTGTACGGGCTAATCGCCATGAAGACGGTTCGGTGGCCGTCCACGTGATCGGGGCCGCTCTGGGCGTCGTCCTCGATGACGAAAATAGCGGTGTTCTTCCATTGCAGCGAGCGGCTGATTGCCTCAACCACGCGGCCCAGCGCGAGGTCGTTGTCGGCGATCATCGCGCGCGGCGTCGGGAAGGCCGGGTCCATTCCCTCGCCGTGGTCGCACGGCAGGGAGAGGATCATGAGGTTCGGCACTTTGTTCGCTTTGGAGAACTTTGTGTACTCATCAATGAAGATATCCGCGCGATGCTGGTCGCTTTGGGTGAGTGGCCAGTAGTGGACATTCGGGTTGATGTACGGGCGTAGGCCGGCGATGGTCGTGCCCGTCGTCAGCTTGAACTCGTTTCGACCCGACTTTCGATCTTCCCAGAGCTCGAACCAATCTTTAGGGTTTCTCGGCGAGAACTTTGACAATTCGTTGTCGCATAGCTCCCCATAGACACGTACGGTCTTTCCTTTCTTCACGGCCGCATCCCAGAGTCCGCCGGCCGCGGAGAGCGCCATCGCGTCGTCGCCGTCGTCCGGATAGGACCGGCTGTAACCCACATAGAATCGCTCCAGGTAGTCGTTCGCCAAACCCTGGGTGCTCCACTGGTGGCCGTCCGCGCTGTTCGTGCCGGTCACGTAGCCATTGTCAAACAGGGTGAATTGCTGCGCGATCGCCCGATGGTTCGGGGCGACTTTCTCGCCCAGGCTGCAAAGCTTCGGATCGCCGTTCCCCTGCGGAAGGTCGCCGAACACTTCGTCGTAGGTTCGGTTTTCCTTGATGATGTACAGCACGTGCTTGATCGCGCCGTTGTAAACCGCGAGGTTCGGCTTGGCCTTGTCGGCTCCCCAGCGGTTGTTTTCGCTGACCTTCTTCGTTTCCTCGGCGAGGTCCTTTGTAAGGTCGACGAGGCTGACCGTGCCTTCAAAGTCGTGGGCGTTGCCGACGCGACCGTAGGCGGTGTTGGCGACCGAGCCGTTCCCCTTCGAGTTCAGCACCACGGCTTCGTTCCCGCGCAACACGAGGCTGATGGGGAAGTAGCCGACCGGCCGAAAGCCGCGCACTCGCCCTCGTTTGAGGTCGATCTCGCAGATCGCGTTGTCGCCGCCGTTGGCCGCGTAGAGCGTGTCGCCCCGTTTGGCCAGCGCGTTGGGCATCGCGCCGATGACGCGCATGTTGTTCCACCGAATCGGAATCGTCCGTTTGACCTTCTTGGCAACGAGGTCGATTTCGGAGATGCTGTCGCCGACCGAGTTCGCCACCCAAGCCACGTTTCCTTCCGTAAGGATCGCCGTCGGATGCCGACCAACCGCGAGGGAAACTGTCCCGCCGGAAGCCAGATCTACCAGCGACACCGTGCCCGAATTCGCGACGCCACGCTTATCCACCAACACCGGTTGGCCGCCGCCGTTTGCGGTTCGGTCTTTCGTTTTGACTTCGGCGGCAGTTGGCACCCGGCCCGCCCAGTTCGAGACGACCAATCCCTTCTCGTCCTCCGTTAACTTCACGCCGTAGGGAACGTTCTCGACCGATAGCCGTCGTCGAACTTTTGCATCGGCCAGCGACACTTCGTATACCGATTTGGTGGAGGCGCCGGTCACAAAGAGCGTCCTGCCGTCTCTCGTGATGCAGCTTCCGCCGGGTTGCGGGTTGCCTTTCTCTTCGAGTTTGATCTGGTCTGCGACCGTCAGGCGATCGTCGGCGAAACCAAATCGCTGGAGGTACCCGGCTTCGGTCGAGGCGATGAGTTGCTTGCCGTCAGGAGTCCAAGATAGGCCATGAAACGCCGGGCTTGCGCCAAGTTTCACGGAAGACCCCTCCACAATTGCCGCACCGCGAATCAAGAAAACCTCGCCCTTGCTAAGCACCGCGACCAAGGCGGAATCCACCGGAGAGACGGCCAAGTCGGCCGGACGGCCACGGAAGCGGATCGCGCCGGCCTCCACGCGCTGACCGGTGCTCACAAGGTAGCTGCCGTCCGACTGCTTACCCAGGTTTACGCGATTTGCCGCATAAAACGCCGAAGCGGTTAACCCGCAAACACCTAAAACAAGACCCCACTGCGCGGCTCGACGAAGATTCCCCACGCAACCATCGTAACCGGTCTCGCGCTGCGCCCGTGTTAAGAAAAGCTACATCGACATGGTTTGCGACATGCCGTTCATCTCTTGGTGCATCGTGCTTGCGCGATCGGTAAGCACCCACGTGTCTTTGCTTCCGCCGCCCTGGCTGCTGTTCACCACGTAGGAGCCCTTTTGGAGCGCCACGCGAGTGAGACCGCCGGGAACAATCGTCACCTTGTCGCGCCCGCAAACGATATACGGCCTGAGGTCAACGTGCCGCCCTTCGAAGCCGTTCTCCACAAAGCACGGCGACCGCGACAGCGAAATGAGCGGTTGCGCGATGTAGCCTCGCGGGTCGGCCTTCACCTTTTCTAGGTAGTCGTCGATCTCCGATTTGCTGGCCTGCGGACCCATCAGCATGCCGTAGCCGCCGCTCTCGTTCGTCGCTTTGAACACGAGCTCCGAGGCGTGCTCCAGCATGTAACGGAGGTCGTCTTGGCGCCAACCCATGAAGGTTTGAACCTGCGCCAGGATCGGCTCTTGGTTCAGATAGTAACGAATCATCTCGGGCACATACGGGTAGACGGCCTTGTCGTCGGCGATTCCGGTGCCGATTCCGTTCGCCAACGCAACGTTTCCGGTGCGATAGGCGTTCACGATTCCGGTGACGCCGAGCATGCTGTGCGGACGGAAAACGAGCGGATCGAGATAGTCGTCATCGATCCGTCGGTAGACCACATCGACCCGTTTTCGGCCCTTCGTAGTCTTCACAAATACGAGGTTATCGTCAACGAAAAGGTCGCGTCCCTCGACGAGTTCGATGCCCATTTGCTGAGCCAAGAACGCGTGCTCGAAATAGGCGCTATTGTGGACGCCGGGGGTCAATAGGACGACGTTCGGCTCATCGCGGCCCGGGGGAGCGAAGCTTCGCAAAGCCTCCAGCAAGTGAAAGGCGTAGTCCTCAATCGGCCTGACGGCGTTCTCGCGGAAGAGGTTCGGCAGCACGCGGGTAAGAATCAGCCGGTTTTCCAGCATGTAGCTGACGCCGCTCGGAGTTCGGCAATTATCTTCCAGGACGCAGTAGGTGCCGTCGCCGTCCCGAATGAGATCCGTGCCGCAGACGTGAACGTAGACGCCACCGGGAACGCTTGCCCCCACAAAGCTGCGCCGGAAGCTGGGAGCGCCGACGATGAGCTCGCGAGGAATCACGCCGTCGTTAAGGATGCGCTGATCTTGGTAAACGTCTTGCAGAAAAAGGTTGAGGGCTTGGACGCGCTGGATCAAACCGCGCTCGATTTGCGACCACTCGTCGGCGGGAATGATTCTTGGCAGCAGGTCGACGGGGAAAGATTTTTCGGTACCGGCGGCGTCGCCGTACACGGTGAACGTGATGCCTTGGTTAATAAGCGTCAGCTCGGCAAGTTCTCGCCGCGCTTGAAACTGTTCGGGCGACATGCTGTCCAGCGCGCGAAAGACGTTTTTATAGTGCTTTCGCGGGCCCGAAGCGTCGAACATTTCGTCAAAGAACCCGCCGCGATCGTACTTATTGAACAGCCCCATCTTCGCTTCTCAAAACATTGTGCAAACCCCGCAGCGGTGGGAGGTTGACGGCTCAATATAACACAGGTTCATCCGAAGATACGCAGCTTTACAGTTCGGTGGGGAGGCCGCGCGCGGTCCAGCCGGTCCAGCCCTCTGCCATGGTCAGAGGATCCTCAAATCCCATCTGGCGCAAGGTGTCTGCCGCCAGCGCACTTCGATGCCCGCCGCCGCAGTAGCAAATGATCTTCTGGTTTCGGTCTTCCAGGAATTCCGCCCGCTTGGGGTGGGTGAGGTCGGCTTTTACCTCAAGAAACCCCCGCGGAACGTTGATCGCTCCGGGAAGGTGACCGAGAGCGAATTCATCCGGCTCGCGAACGTCCAGCAGCACGTAATCGCCGTGGCCGAGGAGCGAGACCGTCGTCTCCGGGGAAATCTCCCGCACGGAGCCGAGCGCGGTATCAACAAAATCTTTCAGGGTTTTCATGGTTAGAACTGGTCGGTGAGAAAAAGTTGCGGTACCGATGGGAACTGGTACCCCATCAGGGTCATTTCGAGGGTCGCGCGGGAGAACATGAAGCCGAGTTCATCCGCCATTCGGGTGGTTCCAAGCCATTCCGTACCTTCCATCAGCGGCAGTGGGGCGATGGTTGGGGAAAAAATGGCCTCGCGCAACAGCCCTGGCTCGGCGCAAACGTAGCCGGACCGAAAAGGGGTGCAAGTGCGCATATGCCACTTCCAGTAACGCCAGCGAAGGTCGTCGCGTCGCAACCGGTCGGGGTGCGCGGCCGCCCAGCGGTCGTAAATCGCGCGCACTTCCGAGTTTTCTAACATCGTCGGGGCGCTTTCTTCGCCCTGAAGCGACTCGATGGGAGCGCGAATCACCTGGTCGATGGCCTCGAATCCGACTTTCTCGTAGACTTTCGTGTTCACGGCGAAGAGGAGTGCCGGGCCTTCTCCGGCCCGCGTGGCCTCGCGAAGAACATGCCGCAACAGTTGAGAAGCCAAGCCTTCTTCCCGCCGGTCGGTCCGGGTGGCGACGCCTGCAATGCCGATCGCCTTGCCCCAACCAAACGTGAGCGGAGTCACGGTGAGGATGCTGATCATCTTTCGGCCCTCGAACAGAGCCCACTTTCGCTTCAGGTCAAAAAACGGCTCTTCGTAAAAAAACCGAGACGAGCGGTCCACATCGAGCCCAAACGTGCCGCAGAGCAACTCCAAAAAGTCGTCGGCCTCGTCCTGCCGAATCGGGCGAATGGCGTTCATCCGCCGACCCTAGGTGGCGGCGAAATGATCGGCCGATTTCCGCCCGTGGTAGCCGGTTCCGTACCGGGCAAGTTGCTACCCGAGGTCGTGGCGGGATCGGGATTTGCGCCGTTGCGGCTTGGCTCGTTCGGCAAGGACGCCGGCACAATTCGAACCCGGACCCTCACCACCTTTGGATTCAGGCGGATGCCAGGCGGGGCCGCCAGCGGCACCTCCACCGTTGTGTCGCTGCTTAGGCCCTCCAGGCTAACGGGGCTCGTGTAGATCTGGTTCGCCTTTGCGATGGCCCGGCTTCCCCCGAGTTGGTTAACCTGGGGCGGCTCGACGTCGTAGCCGACCACTTGAAATCCGGGTGCCGGCTGACCGCTGAAACGAACCTGCACAAACCCGGCTTTTTCGACGGGCGCCGCCATGAGCAACGCGGTTATGTTCACCTTGAAAGGGATTACCTGCACGTTTTCCAACCGCGAATCATCGCTGGTGTAGGCAAATACGTCTTCTTCGTAAGGACCCGTTCGGTTCGATGAAACGTTGTTGAGGTCCAGCACCGCCTTCACTTTTGTAATCCGATCAATTTCGGATTTCGGGCCCCGTATCCTGATCGTGTCCGGATCGGAAACCGCTTCATCCAGAACCGTACCGCCATCGGGGAGCTTGCCCTTCACCTCCACCGTCACGGCGATCTCCTTCTCCGAGATGGCCTCGATCTCGACCGGCACGCGTTGCGGCAGGTCTACCAGCAAGGCACGAAGGCGGTCCGGATAGATTCGGATGGGATAGAAACCCTTCCCGGGCTTCGCGCGTTGAAGGTCCACCGCCGCGAACATCGTTTCCATCTGCAGCAGGTCCATCTCACGAACCGTGCCTCTCGCAAGAACCGGAAGAACCCGGTCGGCGTTGCGGACGAAGAACTTCTCCGTATCCAGGCTCTGAAGCTGAATGTCGAGCGAGAGCGGCTTCACCAAGCTGTTCTGCGCGGAGACAACGACCCAGAGCATGATCGAAAGCAGGATCGACGAAATGAGGAACGGAATGTGGATCGCGCGTTTCATCGCTTTGCCCCCACTTCCGGTGCCTTCTTATCTTCCGGTGGCGTGCCGTTCTTTGACCGATCACGGTGACCGAGCCGGGACGACTTTCTTTGCGGCGTCGTCTCGGCCATTTTGCGAAGCTCGCGGTTAAGGAACTCCCGGAGCGCTTGCGGCGATTCCAGCCGCGTGAGGACGCCGTCGCTGGCAATGCTGATCGAGCCGCGTTCTTCGGAAACCACGATCACAAATGCGTCGGTGACTTCGGTAACTCCGACCGCCGCCCGATGACGCATGTGCACGTTCGGATCGAGGGTTACCGACTCGCTGAGCGGCAAGCGGCACGCGGCCGCCAGAATTTTATCGGCGCGAAGAATGACCGCCCCGTCGTGTAGCGGATTCTCCCCGTAGAAGATGCTTCCCAGAAGCGGCGAAGAAACCTGCGCGTTGAGCGGCACGCCGTTCGCAACGATCTCATCGAGCTTCGCGGTTTTTTCGATCACGATGAGCGCGCCCACGCTTTGTTGTGCCAGCGAGGTCACGGCATTCGTAATTTCCTCCACCGTTCGCGCTTCGATGCTCGCCGCCGGAGGCGCAAACTCCAAAATTTGCAACGGCGTGATCTTTCCGATGCCCTCGATCGCCTGTCGCAGTTCCGGCAAGAACAAAATGACGAGCGCAACCGGCCCGAGAATCGTGGCTTTTTCCAAGATCCAGTGCAATGTGTTGAGGTTCAATCGGTCGCTGAGGAACAGCAAGAAAATGAAGGCGACGATTCCGATGAAGATTCGCCAGGCGCGAGTGCCGCGAACAAGCATCAACAACCGGTAGATGAGATACGCGACTAAGCCAACGTCAAACAGGGTGACGAAAATTTCCTGCGCCGGCAGACTACGCAGAGCGGTGAATTGACGAGTGATGTCGTCCAAAGTAGGTACCCGTTAGTTTAGCCCGTCCATTTTTTTGGCATCGCTCCGTTTTGCGCGGTAAAGGTCGAAGGTCTCATAATCATTCCTTCGATGCCAGATACTCCGAACCGTGACCTCTCGGCAATCCGCAAGGACATAGACTCCATTGACGCGGACCTGGTTCGCCTTCTCTCCCGTCGGGTTGAGCTGGCGCAAGAGGTTGGGCGCGTGAAGGGGCGGGATGGACGGCCGTTCTTCACCCCGGAGCGCGAGCGCTCGATTTACCAGTCGTTGGCGGAAATGAACCCAGGGCCGATGCAAACCCGGCAGCTCATCGCCGTTTTTCGAGAAATCATCAGCGCGGCACGGGCGGCAGAGAAGCCGTTGAGCTGTGCCTATTGGGGCCCGCCGGGAACGTTCACGCACGTGGCCGCCCTGCAAACTTTTGGTTCGAGTTCCGACTTTTCGCCGAAGGAAACCATTCCGGATGTGTTTCAGGCAGTTGAGCGCGGCAACGTTGATTACGGTGTGGTGCCGGTCGAAAACTCCATCGCCGGAATCGTGCCCGAGACGCTGGACCAGTTTCCGCAGACGAACGTGCGCATCTGCGCCGAGACGTACATTCCGATTCATCATCACCTCGTCTCGACCGCACCCATGCTCGATGCGATCGAGCGCGTTTACGCAGGCCCGCAGCCATCGTCGCAGTGCCGCCACTGGCTAAAGATGAACTTGCCGAAGGCCCAGATCGTGGAGGTAGTGCCAACCGCGAAGGCCGCCGAGCGGGCGGTAAACGACCCGTTTGGGGCGGCGATCGCAAACCGGCTGGCCGCCGAAACGGTGGGCATTCCCGTGCTAGTCGAGCACATTGAGGACAATCCCGCGAACCGCACCCGGTTCATCGTGCTCGGTTACAACCAGCCGGCCCGCACCGGGCAGGACAAAACCAGCGTGATGTTCAACGTTCGCAACCGGCCCGGCGAATTGGTGAAGGCCCTCAGCGCGTTCGAAGCGAACGGCGTCAACCTAACGCTCATCGAGAGCCGCCCCGCCCAGCGCGCGACCTTTGAGTACATGTTCTACACCGACTGCGATGGACATTTCGAAGACGAGGGCCTTCAAGGAGCGCTGGATGCGCTCAAGCTACTCGCCCTCGAAACCACGATTCTGGGAAGCTATCCGCGGCAGGATAACTTCGGACAAGGCTAGTGACTTCGATTCGTCCGGCGGAGCCAGCCGATGTCTCCACTATCTGGCGCATGATTCTGGACTTGGCGGAGTTCGAAAAGCTTCGGGACCAAGTGAAGGGTTCGGAGGAAGAGCTGCATCAATCTCTCTTCTCCGAAAAACCGGTGTGCCATGCGGTCGTGGCCGTGAGCGACGGCCAGACCGTGGGCTACGCGCTCTATTTCTATAACTATTCGACCTTTCTCACCCGGAAGGGGCTTTACCTTGAAGACCTGTACGTGGCACCCGAGGTTCGCGGCCAGGGCATCGGGAAGCTTCTGTTGAATCACATCATCGAGCTAGCCCGAGACGGCGGGTGCAAGCGCGTGGATTGGTCGGTTCTCGATTGGAACCAAAACGCCATTGACTTCTACGAATCGATGGGTGCGCGCGTGATGCCCGACTGGCGTACCTGCCGAATCGAGCTTTAGCGACGCTGCCGGGGCAACAATTGAAGCTGAACGAGGAGCCGTCCGTTCACGCGTTGCTCTTGCTGAACGATACCGATGCCTTTGACGAACCAGGTTTTCAGGTTGAAGCGGCGCCCACCGCCTACCAAAGCGGCTTCGCAAAGGATGGCTTTGTACTCCACTCCGTTCGCACTCACTGCCTGAAGCTTTTCTTCACGAAACACACGTCCGGTGACGCGAATGGCTTCGCCGCCCGCCGACAGCGTTCCTCGATAGTTTTCCTCCGGCTCGCTTTCCCCAGGTTCTGCCTTAGGCCGGACCTTCGGCGTGTAGAGCGGCAGGGCGGGCTCGAACCGTGCGTTGGCGGTCTGCGACGCGTAAAGAATTCCGTTCTTCCACCCAAGCCGGCCAACGCCCATGTTGCTGGAAACTTCGAAGCCGCTCGTTCCGGCGACGCTAATTGCATTGCCGACCTTCAGCTCATCAAAGTAGCGCTGCGGCGGTGCGAAAACCGCGTAGTTCCACCGCGCCCCTTTCGCGAGCGGCATCGGCGCAGTTGATACACCCTGGCAGCCGGCCAACGCCAGCACTCCGAGAAGAAGAAATCGCTTCACACCGCCTCTAATTTAGCGAATCGCTGCGCAAGTTTCTTCACCCCAAGGTCTCCCGGAAACGCAACGGTGACTTCGACATCATCGCGCACCGGCATGCAGGCCACCACGACGCCGCGACCGAATTTTTGGTGGATCACGGCCTGCCCCACCGTAAACGGCGGCTTCCAGTCAGGCGCTTTCTTTTTCTGCTCTGGTTCCGCCATCACGCTCGGGGTGGCCCGTGGCCCGGATTGATAACTTCCGCCTCGCTCGTAGCCTAGGTTCCCGCTGCGGCCACCTGGCGCATAGGCGTACTCGCCTTCCGCGCTGAGCAGTTCGGCCGGGACCTCATCCAGAAAGCGCGAGCGAGGATTGAAGTTCGGCGTGCCGTAGGTGGACCGACGGTGGGCGTGCAGCAGGTGAAGCTCTTCGCGGGCACGGGTCATGCCGACGTAAGCCAGCCGACGCTCTTCTTCCAATTCTTTATCGGACGCCAACGAGCGAGCATGCGGGAAAATTCCTTCCTCAAGCCCGGCCAAGAACACGACCGGAAACTCGAGCCCCTTTGCGCTGTGAAGAGTCATCAGCGTCACCGCGTCGCCATTCTCGCCCGTCAGGGCATCGACATCCGCCACAAGCGAAACTCCTTCGAGAAACGCACCCAACGAAGGTTCGTCGGCCGTCGCGTCATATTCGGCCGTCACGTTCAGCATTTCCTGGAGGTTCTCAAGCCGCGCGATCGAGTCTTGGCTTCCTTCGGCCTTCAGCGCGTCGATCATCCCGCTGGAAGTCATGAGTCCGCGCAATGTTTCCGTAATTGACCCGTTCTGCGCGACGTTTCGGGCATCTTCCAGCCCGCCCAGGAAGCTGCGCAGAGAAGAGGCCGTTTTCTTCGTCAGGCTGTTCTGAAGCTCTTGGTCGCTCGCGGCTTCCGAAAGCGAGACGCCCCGCCGGGTGGCGGTTTCCGCGATCTTCGCTAGGGCAGTCGCGCCGATTCCGCGCGTTGGTGTGTTGATGCAGCGGTTAAACGCAGCTTCATCCTGCGGGTTGTACGTAAGCCGCAGGTAGGCGAGCATGTCCTTGATTTCTTTCCGCTCGTAGAACCGTTGGCCGCCCACCAACACGTGTGGGATCCGGGCCGACAGAAACGCTTCTTCCAGGATGCGGCTCTGGGCGTTGGTTCGGTACAGAACCGCAAAATCGCGGAACTTGCGGGTGGCGCGATTGACCTCGGTTTGGATCCGTTCTGCGACGAGCCGTCCCTCATCCTGTTCGGTTCCCGCTTGCATCAAGGAGATCGACTTCCCTTGCTCGTTCTCCGTCCAAAGCTCTTTGCTAGCACGCGACCGATTGCGCGAAATCACCGCGTTGGCGGCCGCCAAAATTGTTTTCGTGGACCGGTAGTTTCTCTCCAGCTTGATGATTTTCGCGTCTGGATAATCGCTGCCGAATCGCAAAATCAGCGCGACGTCGGCCCCGCGCCAAGCATAAATGCTCTGATCATCGTCGCCAACGACGACGATATTGCGGTGCTTTCCGGCGAGAAGGTGCACCAGGTTGTACTGGGCAAAGTTTACGTCCTGATACTCATCCACCAGCACATGCAGGAATCGCTCCTGGTACTTTTCGCGAATATCTTGGCGCTGCTCCAGCAATCGGTTTGCGTAGCCTAGAATGTCGTCGAAATCCAACGCGTTGGCCTTGGCCAGCCGCTGGTTGTACTTCGGAAAAATCTGGGCGACAATTTTTTCGAAGTAGCTCGCCGCTCGGTCCGTGTACCGTTCTGGCGAATGAAGCTTTTCCTTTGCGTTTGAAATTTCGGAGAGAACCGCCCGGGGCTGAATCGACTTGTCGTCGATGTTCATCTGCTTGAGAATGTCCCGGATAATCGCCAATTGATCTCCGTCGTCGTAGATCACGAAGTTGGGGTCGAGGCCAATTGCCTTTCCGTCGATGCGGAGCAGGCGGCTGCACAGCGAGTGGAACGTCCCGATCCACATCCCGCGATCGGTGTAGCCCATCAGGTGTTCGACCCGCTCCCGAAGCTCGCGCGCCGCCTTGTTCGTAAAGGTCACGGCCAGAATCCGGGCCGGAGGCACGCCCTCGTAAATGAGCCGGGCAATGCGATAGGTGATCACGCGGGTTTTGCCGGAACCGGCCCCAGCGAAAACGAGCATCGGCCCACCCGGATGCACCACGGCCTCGCGCTGTTCCGGATTCAGGCCGGCGAGATCCAACGCGCCGGTCGCAAAATTTTCATCACCGTCGGTTCTGGCCGATGGTGCCCGTTCAACGGAGGGCATTTTCGGTTCGTCGGCAGTAAAACCGGTGGACATGAGTCTATTATGCAACGAATGAGAGACCCGGAACGATGCAGGTTTTTTTGTGACATCAAGAGAAGAAATCACGTCTTACAAGGTGAGGCAAAGCGTCTCATGCGGGTTCACTCCCGCGAACGTACGAGGTAAGGAATTTCTAATGAAGCGATGGATTGGTAGCGTAGCCTTGTTGACGGTTTCGGGGGCGGTTATGGCCCAGGCGCCATTCAACCTCATGCGACCGTTCGACGGCGAGAGGATTAAGGAGAAGATCCAGATCCGATTCCCGGCATCCAGCATCCCGGCATCCGGGTACGTCGGAATTTTTCTCGACGGCAAGCTGATTGACGCGACCCGACCTGGTTTTGTGCAGCCGAAGAATAAGGCCGGCAAGAACGTCGGCCGCGGTTACTTCGAATACGTACTTGACGTTAAGGGCCGAGGAATTTCGGACACCAAGCCGGGCGAAACCACTACGCTCGAAGCGGTTCTCTTTGCCGAAGCCGGCGACCAGCCGCGACGAGTGGACAGCTCCTCGGTCAAAATTACGATCGACCGAAAGGCTGGCATCAAGCTCCCCGCCGGTGGCGCTCGACTCCGCTACAACTTCACCCCGGGCGAAGAACTGATTTACCGAATTGAGCAGCGATCCGTGCTCTCCGCCATCACCGAGAGCCAGAACAAGCTAGGCGGCAAGGCAGCAGAGTTCCCGCAGGAAGGCGAAACCATTCGCATGCTCTATGCCGTCCAGTCGGTTGAGCCGGTTGTGATCAAGGGTCAGACCTTTGTTCAGTCGCTCCTTCGCATGCAGCCGTTGCCGAACCGAGGCAAGGACTACGCCGACCTCACGACGACCGGATCGTCCGAAGCCAAGCGGTATTACGACTACGAAATGGCTCCCATCTACATGAAGGTTTCCGACACCGGAACCCAAAAGTGGGGATCCATCCCGCCGTACATCACCTTCGAAGGAACCACCGGCGAAGCAAACCGACTCGATCTCTACGGATCGTTCCCGCTTCCGACGCTTCCTGAGAAGCGCGTTCGACCGGGCGACTCCTGGTCATCCAGCTTCCAGACCGGCTTCCTCGACCTTGAGAAGCTGAACGACGTGACGAGCGTCGTTCGAACCATCCCGGCCCGAGGCGAGTTCCTTGGCCTGGAGTGGGAGCGAAACCGACCCTGCGTGAAGTTCCGCAACGTCATCGAAGTCGCCGACAACTCGCTCGAGGCTAGCAAGCTTGCGAAAGCAGGCGCCGGATTCAAGAACGACTTCAAAGTAAGCGTCAATGAGACCGTCTGGTTCGACCTCGACAGCAAGCGAGTGACGAAGGTCGTTCGCGAAGAAACCGTGGACGTGAAGGCGGCCGGAGCTGACCTTGCCGGATTTGGCTTTGGTGGCGGAATCGGCGGCGGATCGGCGGCACCTGGTGCCGGAGCCGCTCCGGGTGGATTTGGCCCTGGTGGCCGTGGTCCTGGCGGCCCCGGTGGCCCTCCGGCTGGATTCGGTCCGGCTAGCCGACCGGGTGGATTCGGTGGTGCTGCCGGCGGCGGTAGCGACAAGTCGTTCACGCCGGACATCCAGCTTCGCCAAGAGATCCCGGGCAACACGAAGCTCGGCCGTTTTGGTGGCCCTTCGGGCGGACCGGCTGCGGGAGCCGGGTTTGGTGGCCGACAAGGCGCACCCGTTGCAGCCGAAGCTTCCTTCATCCGAATCCGAAGCCTGCGAATCTTCACCCTCGAGCGCTGACCCACGGCTTTCGAACCGCCACGGTTGGAACTTGCTTCCTGCCGTGGCTTTTTTTACGCCCGACCAAGCCGTCGGCGGTACTCTGACTGAAAGGAAATGCCAATCCTGCCCGGCCGAAAAGTCAAAACGAAGCGCGACTACACCGGCGATCCGGATGAGTTTCGCCTAACCCTCGTCGAACATCTCGAAGAGCTGCGCGACCGAATCATTCGCGCGGTCGTGTACTTGGTGGTCGGCTGGGTGATTGGCTGGGTGCTTTTCCCCTACCTGTATGAGTACATGACCCAGGTGATCGACCGGGCCATCGTTCCCAACCTCCCGAAAGGCACCAAATACACCGAGGTCGTGCTGAACGTAACCGACCTCTTCATGCTGAAGTTTCGGTTGTCGCTCACGATTGGCCTGGTCATCATTTTTCCTTTCCTCGTTAACGAAGTCTGGGGCTTTGTCGCCCCGGCTCTGAAACAAAACGAGCAACTGCCCGTGAAGCGACTGGCCCCGCTGAGCCTGTTCCTATTTGCCTTGGGTGCCGGGTTCTGCTGGCTCATCATCCCCAGTGCGCTATCCTGGTTCGTTTCGTTTAGCGATTCGTTCCCCGGCATCGCCATCACTCAGACCGCCGGCTCGATGATCTACTTCATCCTGAAGATGATGCTGGCGTTTGGCATCGGCTTCCAGCTCCCGCTGGTGGTGTATGCGCTGGGTGCCGTCGGACTGCTTTCGGCCGAAGTCTTGGTGCAATACTGGCGCCAGGCAGCCACGGTCATCTTTGTTGCGGCAGCCATCATCACGCCGAGCAACGACGCCTTTTCGATGCTGATGATGGCCATCCCGATGGTCATTCTGTTCCTCCTCAGCGTGTACTTCGTTCGCCTCACCCAGCGGAAGAAGGAGCGACTGGCCGCTGCCGAGGAGGCCGCCTACGTGATCGAACCGACACCGGAAGATGACGAACCTATCCAACCCGAGGCGACCGACGAGGAAGCGATGAACCGGCGTGGCCGAAACGAGTAATCCGCCCAACTGGGAACGCTTTGCCGAGCAAATCGCCTACCTCCATGAGGAAGAAGTCCGGGAGGGGCGGTATGCAGAAACGCCGGAAGGGCTGCATCCAGCCGTGCTGGCGCGGCTAGCCGCCGCCGGTTTTGAAAGCCTATTCTCGCACCAGGCCGAGGCGATTTCGGCTTGGCAACGCCGCGAGGACGTCCTCGTGACGACCGGCACAAGCTCCGGCAAGAGCCTTGCCTACGTCGTTCCCACCCTGCAACTGGCTCACGCCGAACCCATGGCCCGCGCCCTATACCTTTTCCCCACCAAAGCCCTGGCGCAGGACCAATTGGAGCGGCTCCGCAGCCTGGCGGGAACCTCACTAAGCGCGGGGGTTTACGACGGCGACACCCCGCAATCGCAGCGCGCAGCCATTCGCCGAACCTCTCAAGTGGTGTTCACCAACCCCGACATGCTGCACGTTGGGATTCTGCCCGGCCACCAAAACTGGGCGCGATTCCTAAAGTCGCTCCGGCTCATCGTCATCGACGAGGTCCACGTTTACCGGGGGATCTTCGGATCTCACGTCGGCAATGTCCTGCGGCGCCTCCTAAGGCAGTGCGAGGCGTACCGATCGAACCCGCAGATCATCGCCTGCAGCGCCACCACCGGCAATCCGGCCGAGCACTTCCGCCTCTTAACCGGGCGGGAGGCGACGATTGTCAACGACGACGGAAGCCCGCGCGGCCGCCGCACCTACATTCTTTGGTCTCCGCCGCGCCGAAGCGACGGCACTCCGCTTGGCACCAACGCCACTACATCTGAGATCGTCGTCAGCCTCGTTCAGGCTAACCAACGAACCCTTGCTTTCAGCCGAACGCGGGTCTCGGCCGAACTCGTCCTGAAGGCGACCCGCCGAAGGTTGGAGGAGGTCGGCATCGACCCGGCCACGATGGAGAGCTACCGCGCCGGATACACCGTGAAGGAGCGACGCAACATCGAGCAGAGCTTCTTCCGGGGCGAGCTGCGCGGCCTGAGCGCAACCAGTGCGATGGAGCTGGGCGTAGATGTTGGCGGGCTCGATGCCGTCGTGATGAACGGCTACCCAGGCAGTCAGGCAAGTTTTTGGCAACAAGCCGGGCGTGCCGGACGAGGTAGCCGCGCCGGACTCGCGATTATGGTGGCCGCCGCCGACCCGCTGGAGCAGTTCCTGCTTCGCAACCCGGACCGGCTATTTGGACGTACCAGCGAGCGCGCCGTCATCCAGCCCGACAACCCGACGATCCTCAGTGAGCACCTGCAGTGCGCCGCGCATGAGCGTCCGCTTGCGCCCAGCGAGCTGATTCACTACTCGCCCGGAGCTTTGGCCGCTGCCGAACGCCTGGAATCGGCGGGCTACTTGCGGTTTTTTGGCGGGCAGTTTGCCTACGCCGGGGTGGATTCTCCGGCCCTTAACGTGAACCTGCGCAATGGCGGCGGCGCCACGATTCGGCTGATGACCGGCGCCGAAGAGCTGGGCAGCATGGAGTTTCAGCGGGCCCTTTCGTCTGCCCATCCCGGCGCGGTGTACCTGCATCGCGGCCAGACGTTCCTGGTACGCGAGCTCGACCTCGCCGCAAACCGGGCAAACCTGGAGCCGACCGAGGTCCCTTACTACACGCAGCCGGTGATGGAAAGCAGCCTGACCGACCGCCAAACGCTGGACTCTCGCGATGGCCGTCGTCTGGTTTCGTGCACCGTGTCGGATCAGGTGATTGGCTACCGCCGCAAGGCCCTGGATGGCGAGCAGGTTTACGACGTGGTTGACCTCGATCTTCCCGTACAGACCTTTGACACGTTTGCAGTGCGTTGCGATTTTCCTGCTTTTTCTCTGGATGATGATATGGCGGCGCAGATTGGCGGAGTGCACGGGGCCGAGCACGCGCTGATGGCGGTCGCGCCGTGGTTTGCCGGGTGCGACCGCGGCGATCTCGGCTCGACTTGGTATGCCTACGGGCCGGAAACGGGTCGGCCGGGGGTCGCGATCTACGACCGGGTACCGGGCGGGGTCGGCCTCGCGGAGGCGGTTTTTGCGGCCTGGCCGGAGATCGTCCGTGCGGCTCTGGAACTCGCGACGTCTTGCCCCTGCCGCGATGGCTGCCCGGCCTGCCTGCTCTCCCCCCGCTGCGAAAGCGGCAACGAGCCGATCGACAAACCGTTGACGGTGCAGAACCTCCAGCGGCTGATCGATTCACTCTGAGCTCCCCTCCTTCCGGGCAGAATCGCTGTCTTGAATCTCACGAACAAACGCTTTGTTTTTCCTGAGGCAAAACGATCCCGGCGCGATGCGCGTAAGAAGGAAAGGAGGAATTTTCCTTCAAAACGTTCAGGAACTTCGAAAAATGCAAAACATTGTTGAAATCGCCGTCGCATCCGGCTCATTCAAAACCCTCGTCACCGCCCTCACCGCAGCCGACCTCGTCGAGACCCTGAGCGGTCCCGGCCCGTTCACCGTCTTCGCCCCGACGGACGACGCATTTGCCAAGATTCCTGCCGAGACCCTCGCGGCAGTACTTGCTGACAAGGAGAAGCTGACGGCTATCCTCACTTACCATGTTGTTGCCGGAAAGGTAATGGCCGCTGACGTGATGACGATGAGCGAAGCAATGACCGTACAGGGAAGCAACGTAATGGTTAGCGCTATGGACGGCGTTAAGATCAACGACGCGATGGTCGTCACCGCAGACATTGAAGCTTCGAACGGCATGATCCACGTGATCGACACCGTTCTGATGCCGGCCTAAGGCTAGCGAGCACCGAGCCCCGCTCTGGCCGTAGCGGCCGCAGCGGGGCTTTTTTGCGTCGCCGCTGCAGACATTGAAGCTTCGATCGGCGTGATCCATGTGATCGACACCGTTCTGATGCCGGCCAGGCTGGCGGAAACAAAACCCAACTGAAGGATGACTAGAAGCGGGAATCCCGCAACTTAGCATGGTGGCACCTGTAAAAAGCTGAGAATGAATTCTCAGCAGTAATGACGGGTTGTCCAAGCGAGAGAGTTCAGCGGGCCTTTCTGTTTACTTGATGGCGATGACTCCACGCACAGAGGCTCGAACCACGGGAATGTACAGGATTCCGCCGTTTCCTGGAGTAATCGAGACTCTCATCAGATTGTATCGGCTGCTCTCGACTACGGAGGACAAGCCGACGCCGGAAGGCAGCAGCGTTTTCCACAGGACGTTGCCTTCCGGCCCGAAAGCGACGATGTATGCCCGCTGAACGGAGGGAGAAGCGTCGAACCCGTGGCCATAAATCACTTTGGTGTCGGTGACGCACACGATTCCGCGAAGTCCAGGAACCGGCACTTTCCAACTAACCTCACCGGCGGACGATAGCTTTACAAGCCGCGGCTCAATATCGTCTTTTTCTGTGATGCCGTAGGAAGAGCCGTCACGATCGATGAGGTTAGACCGAATGCCATCGTTCCGTTTCCAAGCCACTTCACCAGCCGACGTAAACTTCACGGTCTCTTCCGGGTATCCAGGGGGCCGAATGATCCCGTAAATTGAGCCCTCGAAATCGACGGAGATCGGGTAGTCCCCTACCTTGAGCGATGTTGCCCTCTCGCCTCCGTTGCCTTGGAAGATCAGAACTGGAGAGGACAAGGTTTCGGGATCCGCTTTCGAGAGTGAATAGATGGTTCCGTTTGATGCCTCGACCGCTTGATGGAGTGAAGCGGTGCCGCTCGCTTTCGTCCACAGGAGGCGGCCGGCGGGGTCGAGTCGCTTCAGTGCCGTTTGGTCCGGGGGAAATTTCGTGCCAAAGATATTCCCACTTCGACCGACATAGTACGACTCGATGCCATCGTCACGGGCAGGGGTTGGGGACGCCGGGTATCGCCAGAGTCTGCCGCCCGCAGGTGACAGTTTGAATAGGGAAGTGTCGCCGAAAGGCGGATTCCAATTTGCGGACGAGATTACCGAGCCATCCGCCAAGGCAGTTGGGGTCTCGATATGATAGAACTGGCTTGTATCTCTGTAAAGCCAGCGTACGGTGCCATTGGAATTTAGGGTTACGAGGTTTGTTCCCGTGGCAAAGGCCAATCCGCCGTCTGGGAGCGTAACGATCGCCGACCCGGCCACATGGTCGCCCCCGTACGTTTGCCACAGAATCCGGCCGGTGCCCAAGTCTTGGGCGCTGCTCGCGTAGGTTCCCAAATAGTTGCCCCTTGCGGTTGGCCAGGTCGTCGGCGCGAGCGCGTAGGGAGGGTAAACGCCTAGGTTTGCAGACCTTGCCTGATCGGCAATCCTGAATGTGAGTTTGGCCTCCTCGGGAGCGGTCAATTCACCGGTGGTGACCGTAAAGGTGACCGAGCGAGCACCCTTCGGGATGGCAACCGGGCTGACGGGGGTGACAAACAGCTTGTCCGACTCAATGAACATCGAAATGCCATCCGGGGCCGCTCCGGTAAGGGTTACTTTCCCGGTCAGGCTTGAGTTTGTTAGGGCGTACGGACGATCGAACGACACCTTGTCAGGAGCCGGGGGCAGGAGCTTTAGCGTGGTGATGCTTTGGAACTCTCCGGCGGTTGCCGTGAGCTTCGCATAGACGACGCTCGCCGTGGGGAGCGTGGCAATGGTGAAGTTTGCGGATCGCTCGCCGGCAGGAATGCGGACTTCCGCAGGCACACCGACTTTCTTGTCGCTAGAGGTAAGCGCAACGACCTGGCCGCCGGCCGGCGCGGGTGTGCTGATTTGGACGGTTCCGGTCGCCTTCACACCGCCTGTAACCGCGGCTGGCTCAACGGTTACCAGAACCTTTGCGGGCGATAGAGAGACCCGGCACGAGACCGAGGCTCCATTCGCGGTTGCGATGACCGAGGCGGCACTGACGGTTGAGATGCTCCCGGCCCGGCCGGTGAATGTGGCAGAAGTTGCCTTCTCGGGGATCGTCAACCCGACTGGGACGGTGAGATTGGGTGAGTCGGACCGAAAGGTGACTTGTACGCCGCCGGCCGGGGCGGCGTCTTTAAGGAAAACCTCGAATGTGCCGGTGTTTCCGCTAAGGAGCGTGGTTGGCTTGGCGGTAATCCGGTCGATATCGGGAGCGAGAATGCGCACCGTTTTTCTCACGGTTGTTCCGTTGAGTGATACCGAAAATGTGACGAACTCGCTCTTGCCGGTCGGTCGGGTGGACGCAAGGAACCAGGCTTCCGCCGGATTTCCCAGCAACCGGACCGGAATGGGCGACTCTACGAGGCTGGAGTTCGCGGTGACGTCTATTTGAGCTGCATCAAGCGGCAAACCGGAGCCGAGGCGAACCACGCCGTGTAGGGGCTGTCCGCCGATGACGGTTGCGGGAAAGACTTGGAAGTCCGTGATCTTGACCGGAACGACGTCGACCGCGCGGGTAAGGGTTTTGGTCCCGCGCTTGGCCGCGAGTTCGGCGGTGACTTGGGTTTCTACCTTGCGTGTCGTCATCGTGAAATCGGCCGACCTGGCACCCGGCAGGATGGCAACGACGGTCGGCACGCTGAGGGCCGGGATGTTTGATGCGAGGGTCACCGAGGCGCCGGCGGGACCGGCCGTCCCGAACAGGGTGACCGTGCCGGTAGAAGTGGTGCCGCCCAGGACGTATCGCTTTGCGGTAAGCCCGAAGAGAACCGCAGCGCGAGTTTGGATGGACGCGGTGCTCGAAAGGCCGCGCAAGGTTCCGGTTACTCGAATGACCTCGTCGGAGTCGATGTTGCCGCAGGTCAGCGGGAGTTCTTTCTGGGTTTGCCCCGCGGGGATCGCCACTTGGGACGGGACGGCAAATATTGGTTTCGATTGGGCGATCGCGACGGATACTCCGCCGGTCGGAGCGGGTTCCGAGAGCTGAATCTTAAGAGTTACCGGATTGCCGCTGTAGACGGAGGCGGCAGAAAAGGACACGCTTGCGGTTGGATCGGCCCAGGCGGTTCCGGTCAGGACGAACGCGAGCAGGGCGAGGATCAGCTTAGAGGAAGCGGAAAGGTGTTTGCTCAACGATGAAAACAACAATTCTGGGCACCAAACCCGAGACGGGATTGGTGGCCAGAATTGTTCGCACCGTTGAGCGGCACCGTTCTGATGCCGGCCTAAGGCTAGCGAAGACCGAGCCCCGCTTCATAACTAGACTCTGAACTCCCCTCCTTTCGGGCTGTTTTTTTGCCCGAAAGGAGGGGGTTGGGGGGGGGTGGAGAGTCCGGCACGCTCTCATATACGAGCACAGGTTATTCATCCAGTCTGAGCTCCCCTCCTTTCGGGCTGTTTTTTGCCCGAGAGGAGGGGGTTGGGGGTGGAGAGTCCGGTCCTGGTTTGCACGTCAAGCTCCGAACTTTCCGCGCCCGGCGTAACACGGATTACACTGGCGTCTAGAGGAGAAAGGAAGATGAGCAAAAAGATTGTGTCTCAGGCTGCCAAAGCTTTTGGGTTAGCTCTCGGCGGTTTCTTGTTGCTGTGCATCCCGGTCTACATGTCGCTTCGCGAGCATTACAACCCGGACTTGGTGAAAGTCCGCGATCTCTTGAACAAAAAATCCCGGGAGAACAAATACGGCTTTCAGGTCTCCAAGGTTCTGTATGCCAACTACGATACGTACTCCTTCATCTTTCTTGGAACGGACGACGCTCGCATCGGCAAGGCCCGCCCCACGATTGTTACGGGAAAGAAGTTCGAGGAGCTCTTTGGGCTATACGGACTCCTCGCGGTTGATCGCAGCCGCCACGCGCGGGTCGAAGTCTACGTTTGGACAGTTACAGCTTTTGCCCCTCCTTCCCCTGCCCAAGAAGAGGAACGATTGAAGCGCTGGAGAACATTCCTAGAAAAGGAGTAGGCGTATTCGAGCGGGCAACGGCGGAACTTTCTGCCGAAGTTTTGCCGCCTATAAATTTTGGGAGAAAAGTGTTCCTAACTCCATCAATTTCCTAGTTTCAATACGTTGATTTCTGAAAACGAGATTGACACTCCGCGCCAATCCTATGGTAAGGTCAGAATGGCCATGCGTTTGATTGGATCTCCACAAAATTCAAACGGGATTTGCTCTTTGTTCCAATTCGATTGCGATCAGAAGGAGTCGAGACTTGAGCGGTCGGAGAGGAGCAGAAGCTACGAGCCCGGTGCGTTTCATGATAGCTGTCGTTTACAAGACGGATTCGGCGGGGCAGGCGATTGTCGCTAGCTCAGACGATCGTTAAGCTGACTGTGCATATCTTTTTGCTGTGCCTAACCTATTGGCGCCAATCACAGCAAACTACGATGGCCTCACCTAGTTTTCTTTTGCTCATGGCTCTATTTTTAAGCTGTCTCGATATTCTGCGTCCACAGAAAATCAGCCCACACGAGCTAGTTAAAGACTGGCTTCGAGACATCCTTTGGCCTGCTGTTCTACTAACGTTCTATTTCTTTTTATCTGCGCCCCTATGGTTGTTTTTATTGTACCTCGTTGTGGTCACTATAGGTATCCTAGACTCCGGCTTGCAGCAGAGAAAAACCACTTCAGTTGAAAATAGTACTGACTTACTTTGAGGTCAACCGCGAACCGCACGACGAGAAACGAAATTCTGGCACGCTAGAGCCGCACCTGAAGAATCATGTCTAACTCGACGTCCAACTTCCCTCATCCCATTCTCATCGCGACCTTTCCCGCGATCAAGATTGGGGCAGACAACTTGACACCAACGCATCCGGGCCACACCCAGCGCGTTTTGGTTGAAATTCAGATTGGTAAGATCGAAGGCCACGCTTGGGTCGACATGTCGGTGAGGCAGGCACGAAAGGTTAAGCCACAGCTCGTACATTGCCTTGAGTAGGAGCTCCCGATTGTTGACAAACGTCGCAATCTCCCGGCCCGCAAGCAGAGCCGACAAGTCCGCGCCAAGGGTCCTGCTTTGATCGCTTGTGTCGGTTACGATTTCGGGAAATATGTGGAGACGCGTCATGATCAAAGACAGTCTAAGCCCCCTCCTTTCGTCCGCGAGAGGAGGGGGTTGGGGGTGGAGAGCTGGCGCGTAGGTTGCAGAGATCCTGAATCTCTTGGATCCATTTTGAAAAATGGTCCTGGTTTTTTTCGAAAAAGTCCAACGACGGAATTCTCACGGTCAGTATCCCACGCTCCGCAAGGTAGGCGTCGCGCAGCCGATCCTTTCCCACGGAAGCCGAGTGTTGTTCCCCATCAATCTCGATACAGAGCTTCGCGCTTGGAACGTAGAAATCAAGAATATACGGTCCCATGGCGACTTGGCGTCGGACACGAAATCCAAGCTGATCCTTGCGAGCTACACCCCAGAACCACTGCTCGGCGACGCTCATGTTGGAGCGAAGATCTCGCGCACGATCCCTCGCCTCAATCGTTTTGTTGCGCCTAATGGGTTTCATCGTTCCCCGTTCCGTACAGTTGGCTCTCCCACCCCTGCCCCTCCCTCTCGCAGGTGCGAAAGGGAGGGGTTCACAGCTTCCTTGCGTTCTCGTTAACAAGATTCTACGCGAAAAGCACTCACCACTCATGCCTCGTAAGCCGATGCATTGTGTTATAGTGGAAGGGTGAGACTTCAGAGCGACACGAAGGCGATCGTGCTGGCGATTTTGGCCGAGCGGCCCGCCCACGGCTACGCCGTGGTGAAGGCAGTCCGCGAGAAAAGCGGAGGCAAGCTCCGCCTCAGCGAAGGGCAGCTGTATCCCGTTTTGTATGCCCTGGAGGCCGCCGAATGGGTGACCGCCGAGTGGGAGAATGGCGACCCGGAATCGCGCCGCCGCATCTACGCCATCACCGACGCCGGGCGGGCCGAGCTTGCCGACCGCACAAAACGCTGGTCCGACTTCGCCGCCAGCGTTACCCGGCTGCTTCGGCCCGACGCCACGACGGAGGCGAAATCATGAACTCAGCGGAGTATCTGGACCAGTTAAGGCAACAACTGACGAAGCGAACTTCGGAAGGGTTTGCCAGCGACTGCATTCGAGAGCTTGAGGGTCACCTGCTGGCATCGCGGGCGGCTCGCGAGGAGCTCGGCGAAAACCCTATCGAGGCAGAGCGACGTGCCATCCTCGACCTCGGCCCGGTTCGGCTTGTCGCCCGCGACCTTGCCCGCCAATACCGGGACACGGGCCGCCAAGCCGAACCTGCGCTCGGCCCAATTCTGATGTTTGGCCTCATTTTCGCTTACGGCTTGGTCTCGTTCGCGACTCCAGGCCTGTCAAGCTTCACAACGGCGAGTTCGGCGGCCATCGTCGGCGCGATCGGCTGGCGAACCTGGCAGACCCGTCGCTGGTTGGTGCGTCCGCTGATGAGCTGGATCGTGGGTGCCGTCGTTGCGGTTCTGGCGGTTTCGCTTTTTGCCAGCTTGAGGCAAGCGGAGGCTTTTCGGGCATCTGGCGAGCAAGCCCGGATGATTCGGCAGGACGAAATCGCCCTCGCACGCGACCGCGCCGCCCTTGCCGCTTGGCAACAGGGCGCGCCGCCATTGACGCAGGGTCCGTCTCCGGTTGCGTACACACAGCAAACCTTCCTGCCGCTCGTGCCGTGGGCTTTTTCATGGGTTGGTTCGGGCGAGCCGTCATTAACAGCGATGGATGCAAAAACCGCCCGGCGCGCCTGGGAAAAGCACGGCGCGGCTTTTGCCGAGGCGGTGAAGGGCCGAGAGGAACAACTGGCCCGGCAAAAGTCGCATCCCGGCGAGCTTGCGCCCATTGCGCGGAACCTCGTGCAGCAGGGCGGATCGGCCCTCGTGTTCCTGCTGGCGGTCGTGGCGGCGTGGAACTGGCTCTTTCTAACGTTGTTTTCTTTGCTGGATCGCCTGGAAGTCACGCGATTCCGGCGGCAAGTTGGTTAAATCGCTCGCGCCTCTCCAACCCTAATCCCCTCATCCCGCCGAGGGAAAGGAGGGGATTTTTGGAACTTAGTTGATGTTCAGCTTCGCGGTGTGGGCGGCGTCGATGTCCAGGGTGGTGTTCGTTTGCGCGGTGATGCTCGCAGGACCGGCGGTTGCGGTGCTCCTCACCGTAACGGTGAAGGTCGCAGAAGTCTCGCCAGCCGGGACGGTGACCGTTGCCGGCGCATCTTGCAGCCGGTAGCTGACCCGAACCGGGAACGTATAGCCACCGACCGGAGCCGGAGTGAGTAGCTGCGCTTTCACGGTTACGGTGCTTCCCGGGGCGGCTGAAGACGGCGCGGAAAGGTCGACGAAGTACTCCGGTTCGTTCCACAACGTAACGGCTTGGAACCCGGTCGAGGTCTTGCCCACCGTCCAGAACCGATTGTTCGGCGCCGGGATCACGAACGAAGTCGACACCGTAAACGGCTGGGTCATTCCGGCCGAGTAAAGCTTTTCGCCGGTGCTGCTAAACGCGCTGTACAGTCCCTGCACGCCCGCAACCGTCGGGCCTCCCGCCAGATAGGCGCGGCCACGAGAAGCAACAAGGCTTGCACCCGAGAAGTAAGGCGCGGCAGCCGCATCCGAGATCGTGTAGGCACCGGAAGATACGCCACCGTCGGTCGAATACTTCAATAGGAACTCACCAGCTCCCACCGTGCTCTGGCCATAGACCAACCAATCGTTCCCTAGCCGGGTTGCCGTCAGGGGCACGGAAGAAGCCGGAGTATTCACTTCGTACGAAACAGTCCCCAACCGCATGGCATAGCCACCACCGAGGGGCTCCCGGCTGACCACCAAGTTCTGGGTCTCAGAAGTACCCAGCCCTTCGGCTCGGGCGTCAAACTCGTTACGAGTTGCCGCGCTGACAAAAGTTAGGCTGGTAGAACCAGGTACGACGTTAGCGGCATACGTCTGCAAATTTGCATCCCTTAGGAAAGGCTGGTTCTGGGAATATCGGAAGTCCATCGCCACTTGCATCCTAGGATCGGCCGGCGTGCCAGTCTGAGTGAGGCCCACCAATTTGTAGTTAAAAGTCGCCCTAAAGTCCCCAGCTGAAAAGCCACCCCCAAGTTTCTCTCTCACATCGGTTACCGATATAAAGGAGCTGTTGACGATACCGGAGGAGGACATCAAGGCCACGCCTAACAAACCGCTCGCATTCCTTAAGGTCACGGCGATTCCGAAGTCGGTTGAGTTTCTTCGGGGCATCTGCATTTGACCGTCTAGGACGTCATAGACTTGGCTGGTAAAAACCCTAAGGATGTGAACCAGAGACAGGCTGCCGACCGTGGTGCCGCTGTCATCGATCTTGCGGATTACAAGGTCTTCCGTCGTGCCGGGATAGTCCGGATTGCCGGCGCGGGGCGAGAGAACGAAGGTATTTCCCGCGCCATCCAGCATGATTTGGAACTTGCCAGCAACTTGGCCCGGCGCGGTCACCGGGACCGGTGCGTTGATCGCTCTTGACCACCGTCGCACTCCAGCCGCGTTGAATTTCGTAATGATGATGTGCTTTCCGCCACCGATGTTGTCCGCCTGCGATGCCATCACTAGGCTGCCGGTGGCATCGGTTTTGGCGTCCAGAATCTCCGGGTTCGTTCGTCCGGCGGGAATGAAGAAGCTCGTGGCTAAACGAACCGGCCCGGCAAGGGAAATGGAGGCTGCCAGGGCAACCAAGGCAGTCAGAACGGATCTACAACTCGTCGCTTCTACTCTACTGCAAATCGACCGTCAAAAACTAGTCCGGGTGTTCTTAGCATCTCTCTCGTCGAGCGACAGGGAAATGCTGTTGCTAATTTCAACCCACTCTTTCATTTCACAGGCGAGGGGTCAGTGTGCGGGGAGTCCGATTACTCCGAGCTGGATTTAGCAGACTCTCCCTCTCCAACCTCTCCCTCTCACAAGTGAAAGGGAAGAGCTTTCCGATTTTAGCGAATGCTAAACGTAGCCGTATGGGCGGTGTTGATGTCGTACGTGGCGTTGGTACGTGCGACAACCGTCGCCGAACCGGCCGTTGCCGTGCTCTTTACCTTGACGGTGAACGTTGCCGACGAGGCGCCCGCCGGGACCGTAACCGTGCGTGGCGCATTTTGCAGATTTGAGCTCACGGAGACGTTGAACGTGTAGCCACCGGCAGGAGCCGGAGTGCTGAGGTGAGCTTTTACCGTAACCGTGCTTCCGGCAGCGAACGCATACCCAGTGGAGATTCCAACAAAGTAGTCCGGTTCACGCCACAAGACCACGGCTTGTAGACCGGCCGAAGTCTTGCCGATCGTCCAGAAACGGTTATTTGCCGCAGGAACAACGAATGATGTCGTTACCGTGAACGGCTGATTCTGGCCGGCCGAGTACACCAACTCACCTTCCGAGCTAAAGGAACTATACATCCCTTGAACACCGCCAACCGTCGGGCCACCGGCAAGATAAGCGCGGCCACGAGCAGAAACAAGGCTCGAACCCGCGTAACTTATCTCTGGTGAGATGAAGTAGAGCCCCAACGGATCAGAGTTCGAGGCGGGGTACTTCAAGAGGTACTCACCGCCCTGCTCTCCGTAAACCAGCCAGTCACTCCCGACCCGGGTTGCCGAGTAGGGCACGGAAGACGTTGTAAAGAGCTCCCGGTTCTCGAATAGGGATCCCAACCAAGCGATATAGCCAGTACCGCCGGAATCTCGTACGAGACACAATTCTTGATCTTCAGAAGACCCGAGCCCCTCCGCTTGAAATCCATGACCTTCTCCGAGGAACGTGCTATTTCCGTCTTCTGAAACAATTGTAGTCCAAGAGTCCACATCGACTTCAAAGCAATACACCCACGAATTTCTGTAACCGTAGGACTCGAAGTAGGATTCCAGCTGTGACTCTTGACTCACAACAAGGCGCATCCGTGGCGCAGCGGGCGTACCTCCCGGAGTCAAGCCGACAGCGGCGTAGTTATACGTATACTTGTATCTGCCGTCGTCTTGAATGTTGCCGTCGATAGACGTAAACCCTGTTACGTTCAAGCTTGAGCCGGAGACGCTGCCATCAAGACGAAGCAAGAAAGCACTCGACAAGCCGTCCGTGCCTACCGCGGTAACCACAAGTCCTAGATCGGTCAGGTTTGTTCGCGTAGCCTGCATCTGCCCTGCTTTAACGCTAAAAACTTTGCCCGATCTGTCGGCAAGGTTGCGAACCAAAGATAGGTAGCCGGCCGTGGCGCCGCCGTCGTTAATCTTGCGCAGGAGGAGATCATCGCTTGAGCCAGGATAGTCTGGATTGCCGGCGCGCGGCGAGAGAACGTACGTGTTGCCCGAGCCGTCCAGCATGATTTGGAACTTGCCCGCGACCTGGCCGGGCGCGCTGACCGGCACCGGCGTGTTGATGGTGCTGGACCAACGTCGCACTCCGGCGGCGGTGAATTTAGTGATGACGATTTGCTTTCCGGAGCCGAAGTCCGCTTGTGCGGCGGTTACGAGGTTGCCGCTAGCGTCGACTTTCGCATCAAGAATGACCGGGTTTGTTCGTCCGGCAGGAATGAAAAAGTTGGTGGCTAAGCGAACCGGTCCGGCTAGAGAAACCGAGGCCGCCAATGCAACCAAGGCAGTCAGAACAGATCTAAAAAACATTACGATGAAACTACAACGAATCGACGGCCAAAAACTAGCCTGGAATCTTTTCTTCTCTCCCTCTAATCGAGCGACAGGGAAATGCTGTTGCTAATTTTAACCCACTCTTTCGTTTCACAGACGAGGGGTCAGTGTGCGGGGGGTCCGAATACTCCGAGCTGGATTTAGCAAACTCTCCCTCTCCAACCTCTCCCTCTCGCAGGGCGAAAGGGAGAGGCTTTTTATTTTTACAAACTATAACAAGGCGCGTTCTTTCACGCGGAAGTAAAACGTGACGAGGCTCGCGGCGAGGTCTTGTGGTTCCGATTCCAGGTTTTGGATGCCCGCCGACGTCATCAACATGGTTGCCTTCTGCCGGTCCTCCGAGAGGATTCCCGCCGCCGTTACGGCAAACATGTCCTGCGGATTCTCAATCGTCTTCTCCGTCACTTCCGCAAGCCGTGGGTCCAGTACGCGGGCAATGAGCGCCAAGTGTCGCCGCGCCAGCGGAACGTACGCCGACAGCAGTTCCTTCGCCCGGTCAGGGTCCTCATAGTCCGTGAACGAAACCAGCAAGGAGCGCCGCTTCCACCGGGTGGCGAGGTACGAGAACGCGGCCACCGGGTCCGATTCGACCGGCTCGGCGACGAGGTCGTGGCAGGCCTCAATGATGGCCCCAACCTGCGCGCGGCCCTTGCGCGGCGGAAGGTACCGACGAACTTGGTCGCTATACACGAGTAGGCCCACCAGGTCGCCCGCCATCGCCGCCGCGTTGGTGAGCATGAGTAGCGAATCCAGCACGTAGTCGAGCTTGCGGACGCCGTTCACCTCGGCCAGCATGTGCCGACCGATGTCGATGGTGATCATCACCACCTGGTTGCGCTCGGTTTCGTACTGCCGAACCACGAGCTTTCCGCGGCGCGCGCTGGCCTTGTGGTCGATCTTACGGAAGTCGTCGCCGTCGCCATAGTCGCGCAGCGATTCAAATTCCATGCCGATGCCACGGTTGCGCGTTCGGCGAATTCCGATTTCCCGCAGGCGTCCCTGCTGCTTCAGAAGGTCAAATTCGCGCAGGGCAAGAAGGTTGGGATAAACGCGAACTGGCTCCTCGTTTGCCAAAAATACGTCCCGGGTGACCAGCCCAAATGGGCAATCCAACCGTAAAAACGTGCCTCGAAACTGGTGCAGGCCGCGTTCTTGGGGCGTGACCGTGTACTGAAATTCCAGCGGCTCTTCGGATTGCAATAGGAATGGGAACGGCTTGTTAGAGGTGGGGAAGAACTCCGGTGGTTCATCGCGAACAATCCCGCGAATCGGTTCGGCGCCTTCGTTGTTCAAAATCAGCCGGACCTTGTTATCGGCGCGAACCGAAAGCAAGGGATCGAACTTGCGGGTGACGGTTAGTCCGTCGAGCCGGGGCATGAGACGAAAAGTAATGTAGGCCGCCGCAAAAAGCAGGACGTTATAGGCAACGGCAACGGCCGGCGCGCCAAGCAGCGCGGCGATACCGGCAATCGGTATGCCCGCTAGCAAGAACCAAAGGAACCGGCGCGTAAAAACCATCTCTCTAGGGCATGATAATCGAATCTGGCCGAACAATTTGGGCCAAGGCCTTACCCCTGCCGGAACTCGGTTACACTTTATCCGTGCAACAGGACCTGGCGATTCTCACGCCGGAAAAATCCATCCTCACCTTCCGGTTAGCCGGCTTGGGGGCACGCGCCGGCGCCCATCTCATCGACATTGGGATTATTTTCGCGAGCATCGTCGGTACAGGCATTGCCACAGCACTCGCAACCACCGTCATCGGCTCCGATATCGCGACCGGCTTCTTTGCCATGTTCGCGACGTTTTTCCCGTTTCTCTACTTCATTCTCTTGGAGGGCTTTTGGAACGGGCAGACCGTCGGCAAGAAAGCCACCGGGTTGCGGGTTCGAATGGCGGACGGAACGCCCATCACCTTTCTCGCGGCGTTCTCGCGAAACCTCATGCGTCCCGCTGACCTGCTGCCGGGAACCTATTTGGTGGGAATCGGTGCCATGTTTACGAATCCTCGTTCCCAGCGGGTGGGTGACCTCATCGCCGGCACGGTGGTTTGCAGCGAAAAGATGCCGACCGGATCGATCTCCATTACGCCCCACACCGCCGGAATCCACCCGCTCGAATCCCAAATTGGCGACCTGAAGGGAATGACGACAGAAGAGTATTTTGCCCTTCGGCGGTTCGCAGACCGATTCCCCGAGCTTTCGGCCACGGTGCAGCAGCGGCTCACCCGCGAGGTCTTCCTTCCCATCGCCGAAAGGCGGAACATTCCGATCCTTCCGAACATGCATCCTATCTATCTGGCCGAGGCCGCCGTCATGAAATATGGCCGCCAGAACGGCCTGCTGTAGACGTGCAGAACGCGTGGAAAACTCTGTGGAGAAAAAACGGAAAAGATGGGCTAACTTTTCCGGCGGGAAAACCAGGCACCGATTGTGGAAGAAATCATCGCTTATTCCCGAGTTTTCCACGGGCCGAAACGGTGAGTTCGTTTCAGGTTTGGTCGCTTAAACCGATAAATATGCTTCGCTTTGTGACCGCGCAGGCCAAGTTATCCCCGCCATCATAATAAATCTAGATAAGTATTCATTGTCTGCTCTTATTGGAAACCATGCTGGAAAACTCTGAACCCTTTGTGATCGAACAGGGTTCCAGGGAGGTCTTCGTGCTGGAGGAAGTTGCCTTGCGGAACTACCGAAACTACGCGGAGCAGAAGGTTGTCTTGTCGCCGGGATTTAACGTGTTTGCAGGAGCCAACGCCCAAGGCAAGACCAATTTCCTAGAGGCGATCTATCTGCTGGCAACCACCCGGCTGTTGCGTGGACGTAAAGACGCCGAGGCGATTTTGGAAGGCACCGAACAGGCAACCGTTTTGGGAACCCTGCGCGAAGGGGCGACCCAACTCTCGGTGGTGTTGGACAGGCACGCCCGGAAGCGCTGCGCGATCAACGGGCTGGGGCTGCCTCGAGCCGCCGATCTGATTGGTCGGCTGCCCTGCGTTTGCATGAGCGCCGAAGATATGGCGATCGTTCGGGGGGAACCCAGCGACCGCCGGCTGTTTCTCGACCTTGAGCTTTCGGCACTTTATCCGGCCTACCTCCGGCATCTTTCCGTTTATAAGCGGGCCGTGGAGCAAAGAAATTCGCTTCTGCGGCTCTCTCGTGAGCAATTCGTGCCGGGAGAGGTGTTCGAGCCGTGGGAGGTCCAGATCGCTCAGCACGGCACCGCAATGCGGCAATTCCGCAATGAGCACCTCGACCGGTTGCGGCCGGTGGCGCAGGAGATTCACCGCCAGATGGCACCCGGCGAAGAGCTGTCGCTGGTTGTCGAGCGAAACGACGAGGGGGAGTTGCTGGACCTCCTGGTTCAGAGCCGACCAACCGACACCGCACGTGGAGGAACCGGGGTGGGACCGCACCGCGATGATTTGGGGGTGGAGATCTCTGGACGGACGGCGCGTCAGTTTGGCTCGCAGGGGCAGCAACGAACCGCCGTCATTGTCATCAAGGTGGCCTCTCTGTTGGCCGCACGCGAGGTTTTGGGGGCGGCACCGGTTCTCTTGCTGGATGACATCCTGAGCGACCTGGATGAGCACCGGCGGGCCCACTTGGTTGAAGTCGTGATTGCCTATGCGCGGCAGGCGGTTTTGACGTGCACCGAGGCTTCGGCAGCCGGCGAGAAGATCTTGAAAGCAAGCCGGGTTTTCTCGGTAGATGCCGGTACGATTCACGTGGAATGAGACGGGTCGGCGAGATGGTGGACCAAGTGATTGGCCAACGGAATGTTTTGCGAACGGCCCGGGCCCGGCTGACCATGCGGGCTTGGAATTCCCTCGTTGGGGACGTTTTGGCAAAGAAGTGCATGCCGGACCGTTACGACGACGGTGTGCTCTACGTTACCGTTCAAAGCGGCGTTTGGCACCAAGAATTGCGAATGCAAAAAGAACGTATTTTGGCGATCTTGCGGCGGCACTCTGGCGAAGACGACCTCTTCCGTGACGTGCGGTTTAGCGTTCGGCCCGAAGAAGATGGGAAGTTCTTTCAACCTCCGGTACCGAAACCCGTGACACCGCCATCTGGAATGGACTATAGTCGCAGCATCCGTGACATTGCCGAAGAACGAAGAAGGCAGCGGCCAGCTCGGCTGGACGAGTCTTAAGCAGCAGCTAGCGGCCCGGCCGGCGGTGGCCGTCCTGTTTGGGCTGGTGGTCGGGCTCACGCTACGGCAGCATCCGGGCCACATCTTCTTTCTTTTGGCCGGGTTGTGGTTTGTGGATGACCGCCGGTTTCGCGTTTCTCTCGGGTTGTCTTTTTTGCTTGGGGCCGTGCTTACCCCGCAGTTGGCACCTCGTCTGGAGGCTTCTTCCTACCGGCGGGAGGTCGTGGAAGTCGTGTCGGTTCCTAGGGTCGGGCCAGATGGCGTTACCTTCAACGCAAAGTCGAGCTCGATGGGCTATCGGTTTTTTCTTCCGCATGGGCCAGTTGCGGATCGCCTGATCGTTGGCGATCGGCTGCAATTTGGAGGTGTGGTTCGACCGTTGCGACCCGAAACTGAGATGAACTTTCGGGTGCAAGGCGTTTCTGGCCGGGTCGTGCCGGACCGGGTTGCCGTTGTTGGAGAGGGCACTTGGTTGGCCCGGACGGCTAAAAGTGCGTCCCTCATGTTTAGCGGTCGGATGAACGCCTGGCTTCCGAGAGAGCCAGCTAATTTTATGAATGCGCTCGTGCTCGGCTCCCAGGATCTTCTGCCTGAGAAAACCGCAGAGTCGTTGCGGGCGACCGGCACTTTTCATGTGGTCGCGGCCTCGGGAATGCAGGTCACCGCCTTCGCCTCGATCATCGCGTTGCTCGTTCGGCGTCTCCCGGTTCCGCGTGGGTTTCGGTTCGGATTGATCGCGGCGGTTTTGATTCTGTACACGCTGGTCGCGGGTGCCAGCGTGGCGGTGGTTCGGGCCGCAATCATGTTCCTTGTTGCGTACGGGGCGTTCTTCTATCGCCGGGAGCGCGACTTCCTATCGTCGTGGTGCATCGCCGGAATCGCCATTTTGCTTTGGCAGCCCAGCGCGATCTTCCAGATCGGAGCGCAGCTTTCCTTCATCGTGATGCTTTTCCTTGGGTTGTTTGGCGGGATCGGCGAATCCGACCTGCCCTGGAAGAACCTCCTGCGTTCCTCTTGGGTCGGCTTCTGGGCTTCGTCGCCGCTGACCGCCTACTACTTTGGCTTCGTGCCCGGTCTGGCGTTGCTGGCAAACTTGCTGATCGCCAGCGCGATCACCGTGTTGTTCTTTGCCGGTCTTGGGCTCGCTGCGATCGGTTCAGTGTTTCCCGGCGTGTCCGCTTGGGCGGCACCTTGGCTCCTCGGGAATCCGCTTCGATGGATCGAGTGGGTTACAACATCGCTCGGCTCTGATCCCCGGCTGCAGTTCCCCGTGCCAGCATTTTCTGGTTATCTACTGTTCATCTACTACGGTGCAATTTTGTGGTTCTGGAGGCCGGTGAAGCGTGAAGCATAGGCTCTTGACGGCGGCGATCGTTTGCCTGTTGCTCCTTGCCTGGGGTTTTTGGCCCCGTCCGGCGATTCGCCGCGCGATCTTTCTGGCCGTCGGGCAGGGCGACTGCACCGTGATTCAAAGCGGCGACACGGCCATCTTGATTGACACCGGACCGAAACGCGCCCGCGATGACGCCGGTGAGCGACTCGTGGTGCCGAAGCTTCGCAAGTACGGAATCAACCGCGTCGAGCGGATCATTCTCACGCATCCTGACGGCGACCACGTGGGCGGAACCGGTGCCGTCCTGGCACGGTATCCCAGCGCGAAGCTGGTGGCCTCCTCAGGATTCGAAGGGAACGACCAGATGGTCGCTTGGATTCAATCTTGGAGAGCTCAACTAAAAGATGTGCAATGGCTCACCAGCGGCGCGTTCGACTTTGGCGGCTTGCGCTTTGATATTTGGTGCCCTTCGGTTTCGGCTGCTACTCCGGATAACGATGGCTCGGTGTGCACCCGGGTCGCTGGTTCGAAAGGTTCTTTGGTGATTACAGGCGACTTGAGCGGCGACCGGGAAGCGGAGCTGATCGCCGTAACCGGATGGCGCTCCGACATCCTGAAGGTTGGCCATCACGGCTCGAAGTCGAGCAGTTCTGCCCAGTTTTTGGCCGCAATCCAGGCGCGAGCGGGGATCATCTCCTGTGGCCGGGAGAACAGCTACCGGCACCCGCACCCGGAAACGCTTAAGCGTCTCGAGGATGCGGGCATCCGGGCATTTCGCACCGACACGGACGGCGACCTGATCTACGACTTCGACACCGGCCGCCTGACGAAGGGCGACTAGGCGTTTTCCTCGAAGGCTCGTCGCCGTTCTTCCAGCCGCAGAACCTTCTCGGAAAGCTCCAGAAGTGCCGCCTGGTCGCGCTGAATGACCTCTGGCTTCGCCTTTTCGGTGAACTGTGGGTTCCCCAATCGGGCGGTGAGTTTCGCGGCGTCCTCGCGAGCTTTTGCGAGTTCGCGATCCAGTCGGGCCATTTCTTTTTCGTTGTCGACAAGACCCTCGACCGGCAGGTGGAGGTCTACCCCCGCGACGGTTGCGGTGATGTGTGCCTCGGTCGGCTTGCCGAATCGAATCTCTTCGAACCAGGCTTGAGACATGATGATCCCGATTCCGTCGTTTAGGTCACCCTCAACGTACAGCACCGGAACCCTACGGATTGCCGGGAGGTTGATAGTCGCCCGGAGTGCGCGCGCCGCCCGCACGATCTCGAAAGTTCGCTCGACACTTGCCTCTGTCTCAGGGTTAACCAGACCGGTGGAAGTTCGCGGCCAAGAGGAGCCCATGAGCAGCGGAACCTTGTTTTGCAGCGGAAGGTGCGAATACAGCTCCTCGGTGAGATGCGGCATCACCGGATGCAGCATCGTCAGGAACGACTCGATGGCGGTGAGCAAGACCCATTGCGGCACTTCCCGGGTGGTGATGTCGGCCAGCCGCACCTTCGATACCTCGATGTACCAGTCGCAAAGGTCATTCCAGAAGAATCGGTACAGCTTTTGGCAGGCAAGTTGAACATCGAAGGCAGCGTAAGCTTCTTCGATTTCCTTCTCCGCGCGCTCCAGCCGCGCGAGCAGCCATTCGTCGACGGGGTTCAGCTCGGTGGGCGGCAACGGCGGCTCCTCAACGTTCATCAGGATAAAGCGCGTGGCGTTCCAGATCTTGTTGCCGAAGTTCCGGGCCTCTTCGTTCTTTTCCTCGCTATACCGAACGTCCTGGTTGTCGCCGGTTTGGCTTAGGAGCGTCCAACGAAGCACGTCGGCCCCAAGGGTGCTGATCACGGTCATGGGGTCCACGCCGGTGCCAAGTGATTTGCTCATTCGGCGACCGTCCTTGGTGAGTACGGTGGCGTGGATCAGCACGTTGGTAAACGGTTTTGCGCCCATCCGGTCAAAGCCCATCATCAGCATCCGCGCAACCCAGAGGTTGATGATGTTCCGGTCCGTGATGAGCGTGTTCGTCGGATAGTAGCGCGCCAGATCGGCGGTCTCGTCTGGCCAGCCGAGGGTTGCGAAGGGCCAAAGACCGCTGGAGAACCAGGTGTCGAGCACGTCTTCGTCTTGCCGCACAATGGGAACCTCGCCTGCCTTTTCCTGCGCGTCTTCCCAGCTGAGGGCGGCATACGGCTTCTCGTTGGCGTCGTAGTAGATCGGGATGCGATGACCCCACCAGAGCTGCCGGCTCAGCGTCCACTCATGGACGTTCTCCATCCAGGCGAGGAAAATCCGCTCGTAGCGAGCCGGCGTGAACTTGATTTCTCCGTCCTTCACGGCCTCGATGACGGGTGCGGCGAGCTTGGGCTGATCGCAGAACCACTGCTCGCTGAGCAGCGGCTCGATGACGTCTTTCGACCGGTCGCTGATCACCACCGCGATTTCGTGATCCTCAATCTTCTCGATGAAGCCCTGCGCTTCCAGTTCGGCAACGATCAACTTTCGGGCGGCGTTGCGGTCAGCTCCGTCGAGGGAACGCACGAAGTCCGATAGCTCCTCGTGGGAAATGTCAGTGAGCGTCACCTTCGCGGTCTCATCAAAGATCACCGGCATGGTTAGGCCGTGGCGCACTCCTACGCCGTAGTCGTTTGCATCGTGCGCAGGCGTAATCTTCACCGCGCCGGTTCCGAACTCGGGATCGGGATAGATGTCGGCGACAAGCGGGATTAGCCGGTTCACCAAAGGGAGGCGAATCTCCTTGCCAACCTTCCCGTGGTATCGGGCGTCGCTTGGGTGGACCGCAACCGCAACGTCCGCGAGCATCGTCTCGGGCCGTGTGGTGGCAATCACGACGAACCCCGATCCGTCGGCGAAGGGGTAGCGGACGTGGAAGAGGTGGCCCTTTGTGACCTTGCGCTCGGTCTCGATATCGGAGACGTTGGTTCGCAGCGTAGGGTCCCAGTTCACAACGCGCTTGCCGCGAAAGATGAGGCCACGCTCAAACCAGTCGATGAAGACCTCGAGAACGCTGTTGGCGTAGTCCTCATCCAGTGTAAATCGGCTCCGCGACCAGTCGAAGGCGCAACCGAGGGCGCGAAAACCTTCCAGGATCATGGAGCCAGACTTCTCACGCCATTCCCATACGCGCTCGTTAAAGCCCTCTCGGCCCAGCTCGGCTGGATGGATTCCTTGCTCGCGAAGCTGCTTGCTTACAACAGATTGCGTGGCGATTCCGGCGTGGTCGTGGCCGGGGAGGATGAGCACCGATCGTCCGCGCAGCCGCTCAAACCGGCCGATCATGTCCTGGAGGGGATAGCACAGCGCGTGCCCCATGTGGAGGCTTCCGGTGATGTTTGGCGGCGGAATCGTGATGCAGAACGCCCCTTTCGCAGGGTCGGCATCGGGCTGGAACAACCCGGCTTCCTCCCAGCATTGATACCATTTGGTTTCGCTGGCGGTCGCGTCATAACGGGTTGGCATTTCGAAGGTGTTCGAGGTGTTTTCCATGGGCATACACTCCAAGTCCGGGAGTGCAGTTAGTGTACCGAGGCATGTTTCACGTGAAACAATTCCCTGCGGCCGTCAGATTTTGCCAGCCAATCGGCTGATCGCAACCGCGATGACCGGAGCGGCAAACAACACGCTGTCAAGTCGATCCATGATTCCGCCGTGCCCAGGCAGAAGATCACCGCTATCCTTCACTCCAGCCTGGCGCTTCACATAGCTTTCAAACAGGTCTCCAAGCTGGCCCAGAATGCCGCAAAGCATTCCGCAGAGAAGCCCCATCAGGGGAGACTGCCCCACCAACGGACCGAGACCCCAACCCACTAACGTAGCCGCAAGAAAATTGGCGATGCTACCTTCCCACGTTTTTCCGGGCGAGATCTGCAGGGCCAATGGGTGGCGCCCAAACTTCTTTCCGATCACGATGGCGGCGGTGTCTCCTGCCCAAACAGGCACCATGGCAAGAAGCATCGGGTTTGCCAGGTTCCAAAGTCCAACCTGATCCGGCAACTGGTGCAGCCAAATTAAAGAGAGCAAGGGAATAGTGAGCCAAACCGTGCTGGCAAATTCGGCCTGCAAGACCAGCGGCTTCGGCCAATCGCGTAGGTGATAAACGAGCGGTGTCAGGCCAATCAATGCGGCCCAGGTAAGGGCCCAGCCCTCCGGCTGCACCAGCTTCTCCAACAGGCCGCGGTTAAGCCAAAAAAACAGCGCGGCGGTAACGAGCAATGCCGTGCCGACGATCGGCACGGACCGTTTTTCTCCCGTGAGCAGGCCGCTAATCTCTCGGTGTCCCAGCCATGCCAGTACGACGGCTAGGAGGCAGATGGGAAGAATCCCGACGTAAGCAACGGGCAAGAGAGTTACGGTCGCGAGCACTAGCCCCGTCAAAACCCGTTGCTTCATTATCCAGGCGATTATAGTCCATGCAGGCCTAAATCGCCCGTGGGATCAATCTTCGACTTCGGCAACCGGTGCGTTGACCAGTTTAAGGGCGACCTGAACGCGGTTCTCGCAGTGCAGCTTTCGCATAACCACGCTCACCAGGTTCTTCACGCTCTGCTCGCGCAGGCCGGTTTGAACCGAAATTCGTCGGTTGCTCATTCCCTTGGCGACCAGCAAAGCGACTTCGTACTCGCGACGGCTGAGAACGTTGTCCTCTTTCGAGCCGTACGGCTTGCGGCCCTCGCGAACGAGTGGTCGGCGCAGCTTGAGCGGGGTGGAAACGGCACCGAGAGCGTCGTAAAGCGACTTTGCCGATTGGGCGCGGGTCACGATTCGGTCGACGGGAATGCCCTGGTACATCTCCATCTCATCCTCTTGGATGATGAGGATGATTTCGAAGTCGCCAAATGCGCGCGCGCCCAGCAGAAACTGCAGATCGCTCTGGTCAAGCTTCGTGCTGTCGATAACCAGCGCCTGCGCGTACTGATCCTTCGCAGCGGTGATCAGGGATCGCGTGTCCAGCTCTACCGCAACGACCTCGCAAGATTGGTTTGCGGAGAGGAGGGCGACGAGGGCGTCGCTCCACAAAGGCTCTTTACAGCTGAGCGCAATGCGCATGACGGAATCGTAGTTTCTGCTCACGGTTAGTCTCTCGAACGTTCGTTCAAACGCAGAATACTACGAACGACGAAATTTTTGGGGAAATGCGTGCGCAATTCCCCTGTAAGACGTACCGGGTTACCGCCAAAGGCTGGCTTACGGATTGATTTTGGCTTTGATCGTCGTTTTGAACGGCGCCTTCAAGCCGAAGTAATCGGAAATGGTTAGGGTGATCGTGAATGTGCCGGGTCGTCGGAACTTATGCTTCACGACTTGGCCTTCTGCGTCAACTTCAACTCCGTCCGAATCGTCGAAATCCCAGGTGTACTTGAGAACGCTGGTACCACCCTGACCGGTGGCCGAGAACACCACTTCTGAGCCCAACTCTCGGTTGATTGTGCGAACGTTCGGTTCGCCGCGAACCGGCGTACTATCGTTAATCACCCGGAGGTCGCCAAGGTAAACGACGGCCGACACGTCGGTGCTGAATGCAACCGACTGCACCATCTTATTGGTTCGCTCGAAACCTGAAATGGCCATCAAAGGAACCGCCACGCTGCGCCATCCGCGCTCGCCGGTACCCGACGACGTGTTCACGGGAACATACGTCTCCGACTTCTTGCCGTCGGTGGTCGTGATGATCACGCGAATCGTCTTGAGCTTCGTGGCCGCCGCCGCGCCGCCGCGCGCCGCTGCCGGAGGGCCACCGATACCGGCTCCACCGAAGCCGCCCTGCCCGGCACCACCCGGAATTCCTGGAGGAGGGCCGCCAACGCCCGCTCCACCAAATGCACCGCCTCCACCTACGCCGCCGCGTCCGCCGCCAATCACGGTCGAAGAGTCTGAGGTTCGATAAACCAACCGCAGCAAGTTGTCCTTGTCCGTGAAGGCTTTCGCCAGGTCCACCGACTTGCCGAGCGTAATGATTCCGCCCTGGAAAAAGTTTCGCGAAGAGAACCGGATGGAATGGGCACCTTCGTAGGCCGCATCATCAGACTCGGAGATCGTGCCGCTGCCCCAACCCTTCACGGTTAGTCCTTGGTCGGCGATCATTTTCACCGGAGTGTAAATTACTTCGGCGGCACCCGGGGCTTGCGCCACGGCAACCTGGGTGGTGGCGAATGCCGCAAAGGCAAGCAACGGAACGGCAATCACGGCCTTCTTCATCATTTTCTCCATTCGGTGAACACTTCTATTCTAACGACAAATCTGTCTGAGGGCTACGCCTCTTCACGAATCCGTTCGATTTGCAGCGCGCGTCCGCTCGTTTTTTCGACGCGAACAACCACCCCGCAGAGTACACCCGACTCGTTTGCCACTTCAAAACGCTCGGGAAGGCCTCCGCGAAATCGCCGAAGAATCAGGTCACGGTTCATTCCGAGGATGCTTTTGCGCGGCCCGCACATGCCGACATCGGTGATGTATGCGGTGCCGCCATCAAGAATCGCCTCGTCGGCGGTCGTCACATGGGTGTGGGTTCCCACCACTGCACTCGCTCGTCCGGACACGTGGTAACCCATCGCGATCTTCTCGCTGGTCGCCTCGGCATGAAAATCCAGAAAGATGTGGTTGGTGTCGGCGGCCTCTAACCAATCGTCCGCCATCTTGAACGGGTCGTCGTAAACCGGATCCATCTCCACCCGCCCGGAAAGATTCCAGACTGCGAGCCGAACGCCGCTCCGTTCGAAAACGGTTTGGCCACTCCCCGGCAGTCGAGCCGAGAAGTTGCCCGGCCGAATGATGTTTGGGTTGTCTTTTAGGTACGGGCCGATTTCGCGCTTATTGAACGCGTGGTTGCCGAGCGTGATCACATCGATCCCCATCGCAAAAAATTCATCCGCAATCTTTGGGGTGATGCCGATACCGGCAGCCGCGTTCTCGCCGTTTGCGATGACGAACAACGGATCCAAGCGGGACATGAGGTGCGGTAGCCGATTCTCGACGGCGCGTCGACCGGGCTCGCCCACAATGTCGCCCAGGAAGAGAATTCGGTAGTCGGCCACGCTGGAATTATCCCTTTTGCTTCGACTTAGCGTAGTTCACGGCGCGGCGTTCGCGAATCACCGTGATCTTGATTTGGCCCGGATAGTCCATTTCGGTCTCGATTCGCTGCGCGACCGCGCTCGCTAGCCGCGACGCCCCGAGGTCGTCGATTTCTTCCGGTCTCACGATGAGGCGAACCTCGCGGCCGGCCTGCACCGCGTAGGACCGCTCGACGCCGGGGAAGTCGTTGGCAAGGGCCTCTAACGAGGTGAGCCGCTTTAGATAGTTCTCTAGGTTCTCGCGCCGGGCACCCGGTCGTGCCGCGCTGATCGTGTCGGCGACGATCACCAGGACTGCCTCCGCGCTTGTCGGTTCGATGTCGTTGTGGTGCGCGCCAACGGCAAGCAGAATCCCATCCTTCTCGCCCTGGGTCCGCAGGAACTCCATGCCGGTGAGGGCATGCGGACCCTCAAACTCGGGACCAAGTGCCTTTCCGATGTCGTGCAGCAGGCCAGCCCGCTTTGCAAGCTCGGCGTTCAAGCCGAGTTCGAACGCGAGGTTTTCTGCCAGCCGAGCGACTTCGACGCTGTGGTCAAGTACGTTCTGCGCGTAGCTGGTTCGGAACCGCAGGCGGCCCATTGTCTCGATGGTTTTCGCCGTCAATCCGCTGACGTTCGCGCGCTCGGCGGCACGCTCCCCGGCCTCCAAAATCATTCGGCTTACCTCGGTCTGCGCCTTTTCGTAAAGTTCCTCGATGCGTACCGGGTGGATTCGTCCGTCCAGCATCAGGTTCATCAGCGTTAGGCGGGCGGTTTCGCGCCGAACCGGGTCGAACGACGAGATGACGGCGGCTTCCGGCGTCTCGTCGATGATAAGGTCCACGCCGGTAACTTGCTCGAACGCCCGGATGTTGCGGCCCTCGCGCCCGATGATCCGTCCTTTCATGTCTTCGCTGGGGAGCTCGACGACGGCCAGCGTCGCCTCGGTCACATAATCCACGACCGACCGCTGGATGACATCGAGCACAACCTTCTTGGCTTTTCGCTCGATTTCGGTGACGGCGCGAAGCTCCGCTTCCTTCGCCTTTTTCATTCCGATTTCGTGGAACTCGGCTTCGATCTGCGCCAGGTAAACGCCCTTTGCCTCGGCGGCGGAGAGACCCGCGACCCGCTGGATCTCCTCCTCGATGGCGCGCGAGCGGCGGTCAATGCTCTCCTCGCGCTCTAACGCCGCCCGCTGTTCCTTGAGCAGCCCTTCTTCTTGCGATTCCAGCTTGAGGCGTCGCTCTTCGAGCTGGGTTTCCTTCTGCTCGAGCCGGAGCTCATCCCGTTTTTGGTTCGCTTGCCGCTCTCGAATCTCCTCATTTGCCACCCGGACAATTCGTTCGGCATCGGCGCGGGCGTCGTCAAGGGTGCGGTCGGCGCGTTCCTTAAGGTCCCGGCGTTCCTGATCTACGGCGGCACGTGCCGGTCGAATCAGGCCGAGATACAGGGCGATGACGACGAACGTTCCGGTGCCCGCGGCCGCGGCGATTGCTTGGGCGAGCTGCGTCATGCACTCCTATTGTGACCGTTCGCGCCAGGCCAGAATCGCTTCTTCTTCGAAGCCATGGCTCGCAAAGTAACGCGCCATTTGGGCATCCGTCCTGCCCCGGGTGGGAATCTGTGCCATTCGCTCCGCCTCGCTTGGCATCGCCCGCACGACGTCTTCGAGGAGGTCCGGCTCGACGTTGCGCTCCCTCAGCTTTTCCCTCAGGTATCCGTCCCCATAGTCGGCCCGCTGCCGGCAAAGGGCTTCAGCGGCCCGGAGGTCGCTTTGCAAACCTTCGCGTTGAAGCTGGGCGATCACCGGCTCGTTGCCCTCACCGAGGGCTTCTTGCAGTTCCGAGGCGAACCGCTCGCGCTTGGCGAGCAGGTTCAGCGCCTTCTCTCTCGGTGACACGGGTTATGCCTCGTCTTCTTCCTCGAACGGCTCGTCTACGGAAACGGGACCTTTCACGCGTAGGGCTTGCTCTTCCTTGAAGATTGCCCGCACCTTGGTGTCGAGCTCGGCGACCATCGTCGGATGCTCATCGAGGAACTGTCGCGCGTTGTCGCGACCTTGGCCCAGGCGGGTGTCGCCGTAGCTGAAGTAGGTTCCCGACCGGGTGATCAAGTTTCTCGAGACGCCGATGTCGAGCAGGTCGCCCGACTTCGAAATGCCCTGGCCGAAAATCATGTCGAACTCCGCCAGTTTGAAGGGTGGGGCAACCTTGTTCTTCACGACCTTCACCTTTGTTCGGGCACCAATCTGATCGGTGCCGACTTTGATCGCGTCGCCTTTTCGAACCTCAAGCCGGATGCTCGCCCAGAACTTGAGGGCGCGGCCGCCGGGCGTCGTTTCCGGGTTGCCGTACATCACGCCGATCTTTTCGCGCAGCTGGTTGATGAAGATGGCGGCGGTCTTCGACTTGTTCAGCGAGCCACCGAGCTTTCGCAGCGCCTGGCTCATCATTCGCGCCTGGAGACCGACGTGCGCATCGCCCATCTCACCTTCGATTTCGGCTTTGGGTACCAATGCGGCGACCGAGTCAATGACGACAATGTCGAACGAACCCGACTTAATCAGCGCATCCGCAATCTCAAGAGCTTCTTCGCCGCTGCTTGGCTGCGAAAGATACAGTCGATCCACGTCGACACCAAGCCGGCGGGCATAGTCCACGTCCATCGCGTGCTCGGCATCGATGTAGAGCGCGAGGCCGCCCAGCTTTTGGGCCTCGGCAACGCAGTGCAAGGCGAGGGTCGTCTTTCCGCCCGACTCCGGTCCGTAGATCTCGGTGATCCGCCCCCGAGGCAATCCGCCGATGCCAAGCGCAAGGTCGAGGCTGAGTGAACCGGTCGGAATCGCCTCGACTGCCTCGCGGGTGTCATCCCCCATGCGCATGATGCTCCCTTTGCCAAAGGCCCGCTCAACCTGACTCAGGGCGTTTTGCAGGGCGCGATCTTTATCGCTCGTGTCAACGGCTTCTTTCGCAACGGTGGGTTTTTTCATCAGCTTTGGCTCCGATCAGACCGGAAATACATAGACGAATATATACCAAAACGGAGCCCTTGTCAAGCCTCATTCTGTTCTCCAGAAAAAAACTTGGTTGACGGTTTCGAGAATTTTGGGCGATTTTGGAAAGCGTTGCCATACTAATTCCCGTGGCTTGCCTTCGGCTGATTCTGGTCCTCTTCTTCGCGCTGGTCGCGGCAACGGCAAGACCGCAGGCCGAGGCGACCGAGATTCGCATGATGGCGGGGCCGGGCTATGGAATTCCGCCCAAAGAAGCCACCACCACGACCGCGCTCATCCGCCGGTCCGTCTTCGAGGATTTCCACCGGCGCAACCCGGACGTGCGGGTCGTGAACGCGGGCGGCCTGAACCTCGTCGGGGACCAAGCCGACAACATGTTCCTCATGTCGATGGCGGGCGACCGCTCGCCGGATGTGTTTTACGTCAACTTTCGGCAGTACTACACGTTCGTCGAGCAGGGGTTCTGCCGCCCGATGACTGACCTCATCGCGCAGGATCCTGGCGTGCTCGACCGCGCGAACCCGACCGTTCTGAAGGTGCTGAAAAGCTACGACAAGAAGGTTTACGCCATCCCATTTTTCCAGGTGGCGGTCGCGCTCTATTACCGAAAAGACTTCTTCCGCGAGGCCGGACTGGACCCAAGCAAGCCGCCGCGAACCTGGGACGAGTTTTACGAAACCGCGCGAAAGCTGAGCAACAAGAACCGTTTTGGGTTCTCGTTCTCGAATATCCCCAGCTACACGTGGCAAAACTTTCTGTACCAAGCCGGTGGGGAAGTCGTCGAGCCGACCGAGACCGGAGTCTGGCGGGCGCGCATCAACAGCCCACAGGCCGGCCAGGCGCTGGACTTCTACCGGAAACTGCTTCAGCCACAAAAAGATGGTTATCCGGCGGCGCAGGTTGCGGCCAACCTAAGCAACGACATCAACACCGGCAAGACCGCGATGTGGTTTGGCTACACCAACGATGTAGTCCTGCAGCAGAGCGACCTCTCGCCGAGCGTCATCGGTATCGCCGCGCTGCCTTCTGGCCCGCGCGGTAAGAGCAACGAGATCAATGCCGGAATGTGGGCGATCTCCTCGCGGGTGAAAGACCCCAAGAAGCTGGAGGCCTGCTGGCGGTTCATCAAGTTCTTTGCAGGCGACGATGCGGCGCGGATCAACACCGAAAAGTGCGTTGAGCTCGGCATCGGCAACCTCGTGAACCCGTACTACCTGGAAAAATTCGGCTACACCGACTTCCTTTCGCAGGTCGATCCGGCTTACGTCGAAGCAAACCGCAGCCTGTTTTCGACCGGCCATCCCGAGCCGTACGGCCGGAACTGCCAGCAGATTTACGAAGTGCTGAACGGAGCGTTGGATCGTGCCCGGTTGGAGCCAAACACGCCGGTTTCGACGATCCTCGCCGACACCGAACGCGAGATGAACCAGAAGCTGCTGGGCTACACGCCAGAAGACCAAATGGCGACCCGGCGCGGCTGGGCGACCGGAATTTTCGGCTTGCTGTTCATCGGGGTGGTGGCTTGCGGGGTCGGCTTTGCACGAAAGGCTCGGTTCGCCGACCCGATTATCGAGCGGCTCCCGGCGGGAATCAGCCGCCGCCGCATTTGGACCTTCCTGGGTTTTTGCCTTGCGCCGGCCGCGCTGACCATTTTCGTCTGGGCGTACTACCCGCTGGGCCGTGGCCTCGTTATCGCTTTCCAAGATTACAAAATCATCGGCGACGCGAAGTGGGTCGGCTTCGATAACTTCATCGGGGTTTTCAGCCAGCCGGTCTTCTACCAGTCGCTTTGGAACAGCTTCGTCTACGTCGCGCTATCGCTGATGATCGGGTTCTTTTTGCCGATCTTCCTGGCGTTGGCGCTGAACGAGATTCCGTTCGGCACGGTGTTTTTCCGAACAGTTTTCTACCTGCCGGCCATGACGTCGGCCATCGTGGTGAGCCTGGTTTGGCGGCAGTTTTACGATAAGACCGAGACCGGATTGCTGAACAGCCTGCTGCGGCCGATCATCGACGGCGTTGTGAATCCGTTCCTGGCCGCAATCGGGCACGGACCGGTTCCGGTAGCAAATGACTGGCTGGGCAATCCGACTTTGGCCATGTTCTCCGTCGTGCTTCCAGGAATCTGGGCCGGCGCAGGCGCGGGCTCGATCCTGTATCTGGCCGCGCTCAAGAACATTTCGACCGAGCGGTACGAGGCTGCCGACATTGACGGCGCGAATTGGATGCAAAAGATCCGCTTCATCACCCTGCCGGGCCTGAAGCCGCTGATCCTGATCAATTTGCTCGGCGTATTCATCGCCGGGTTCAAGGCGATGGAGAACGTGTTTGTCCTCACCCAGGGCGGCCCGCTGAATAGCACGCGCACGATTGGCCTCGAGGTCTGGCAAAACGCCTTCATGTTCCTCAAGTTTGGCTACGCGACGGCCGCCGCCTGGGTGATGGGCAGCATCCTAGTCGGCTTCACGCTGATCCAGATCCGCAGCTTGCTGCGGATGCGGTTCACGACGGCGAAGTAGTGCTTAGACGGCTTCGACGACGAAGTGATGTCCGAGCTTCTTGAAAACGCGGTGCTGGGCTTTCGTGCAGAGAACCCGCGTGTCTCGGCGGTTGTCCTTGCCTTCCTTCACAAGCCCGAGGACCAGTTTGAAGTCGTTCGTTGCCAGGTGATGCTTGTCCAGATGGTGCTTTTTCAGCAGTTCGTTGCCCTTCTCGATGAGGTCCGCGCCACGGGTGCTGCCGCTCGCCGTAGTGGCTGCCGGGTCAACGATCTCGGCCAGACCCTCGGCGACGAGCGCGTTGTTCAGCGCTGAGACGTCGGTGATCGCCGGCGGAACCGCAAAGAAGCTCTGCACCAACAGCTGCAGCTTGTCGTTTGGCCCGATCTTTCGAGCGACGTGTGCGTATGCATTTTCCGAGCGGGACGCGAAAATGCAAACTTCCTCTGTCCAAACGTGTTGCCTTGTATTCATGAGGGACAATGTTACGCTATTCGAGAGCCGTTTTTTCGGTGTACCCGCGCCGCCCGCGCCCGGCGGTAGCCTAGCGGTTAGCATGAAGCTACTGCTAAAGAGGTCAAAATGACGCCCGCCGAACGAATCGCCCTTTGTGAAAGTGGCCAAGAGCCGCGACTGATTGCCCAACTGCCCAGCGGATACGCCGTGATGGCGGAGAACCAGTTTCTTGAAGGCTACTGCATTCTGTTGGCGACCCCGATGGTCGGCAAGCTGAACGACTTGGGCCTACAGGCGAGGGTTCAGTTCCTCATGGATATGGCCGCGCTCGGCGACGCGGTGATCTTGGCGACCGGGGCCGTCCGGGCCAATTACGGGATTTACGGCAACCTCGACCCGTTCCTGCATGCGCACGTGTGGCCACGCTTCGCGAACGAACCGGAGACGCAAAGAACCCTGCCGCCGCTGGCCATGCCCAACGAAATCCGAACGGACCCAGCGAACGCCTTCGACGCCGACCGCCACGCCGATCTGATCGAGCGCATCCGCGACGCACTCGGCGAGCTCTAACCCGTGCTTTGCATGGCGGCGGCCAGACCGGCGATGCTCTGTAGCATCGCCTCTCGCCAAACGCCCGCCCGGCCCTCGGCATCAATCGTGTCGCCTTGGTTCATCAGCAGAACCTGAATGAGGCTCAGCGGCGCCACGCACGGGTTCCGAAACTGGATCGTTCGCGCCACGACGGGGGAGTTTTCCAGCAGTTGCCGTGCGCGGCGGATGGCAAGCACGCTGTCCCGCGCGCGGGCAAACTCGTCCTCGATTTCAGTCTCAATCTGCTTTGCGGCGGGGTCGGTCACCCGTTCCGCGTAGAGCCGAACGGTGGGAATGTGCGCACGGGCAAGCTCAAGCTCGGCATTCGAAAGCACGGTGCGGAAGAACGGCCACCGCTCGCCCATTTCGATGAGCTGAGCCGGGCCGTGCCGCTCGATGAATCCCGAAATCGCGCGCCCAAGCCCGAACCATCCGACCAAAGTCGCCCGGTTTTGAACCCAAGCAAAGTTCCAAGGAATCGCCCGCAGCGAGGCCAGTCCGTCCAGCGCGTTCCCCGGCCGGTAGACCGGCCGCGAGGCGATCGGCAGCAAAGCGATGTGCTCAATCGGCGTCGCGCGGGTGTAGTAGCCCCAGAAGTTCGGATTGTCGTAGACCAGGTCGCGGTAGGCCGCTTGCGAGGATTCGGCAAGCTCGGCCATCACGACGGCATAGGTCGCCTCGTGAGGAACCGGGTCGACCGGGAAGCGGGCCAAAAGCGTCGCCGCAACGATCTGCTCCAAGTGGCGGTGGGCGATCGGCGGCAATGAGTAGCGGAAGCTAATGACCTCGCCTTGCTCGGTAAATCGGATGCGGCCGTTGAACGAACCGGCTGGTTGAGAGAGGATTGCGCGGTTCGCGCGTCCGCCGCCGCGACCAACCGTTCCGCCACGACCATGAAACAGCCGAAAGTGGACGTCACTTTCCGATTCCAGCTTGGCGAGGGCCGCCAGTGCCGACTGCATGGACCAGTTCGCCGAGAGGAACCCACCGTCTTTGCTGCTGTCGCTGTAGCCGAGCATGATCTCTTGCAGGTTATTACGCGCGGCCAGGTGTCGCCGGTAGGCCGGCAATGCCAGTAGCTCGCGCAAAAGATCCGGCATTCGCGCCAAGTCTTCGATGGTCTCAAAGAGCGGCGAAACGTCTATCTGGTCGCCGATCCCCGCCTCTTTGGCGAGCACCAGCACCTCGAGGATGTCGCTGATTCCGTGCGTCATCGAGATGACGTACGATTGGATGCACTCCGGCCCAAACTCGCGGTGCGCCTTTGCGATCACCGGGAAGAGGCCGTAGACGTGCCGAAACGTCTCGGATCCCTCGTAACGGATCGAGATCAGCGGTCGCGGGTTGTCGAGTTCGCGCAACAGCAACTCGATCTTCTCAGCCTCGCTCAACGACCGATACAGTCGACCGTCGGGAATCGCGTCCGCCACGGCAAGCATTTCTTCCAGCGCGTGGGCGTGCTCGTCGCTATGCTGCCGCACGTCGAGCGCGGCGAGATGAAAACCGAAGATCTCGACCTGGCGAATCAGATGTGGCAGCGGTCCGCTCTCTGCGAGCGCTGATCCCTGGTGCTCGAGAAGGCTACTTTGAATTTGCTGAAGATCCCCGAGCAAGCCATTCGGCCCGGAGTATCCGCCCGGCGCATCGGCGATCGTGGCCCGCAGCCGCGCCTCGATGCAAAACAATTTCCGAACGTACGGCTCCTGCGCGTATCGGTCCATCACAAAGTTGTCTGGCACGTGCGGGTTCTGGGTCGCACCGTTCATGCCGAGCTCGGCTTCGTCCTGCGCCAAACCAAACAGGAACGCGTCGGAAACCGCGACCAGCTTAATGCTCTGCGTGTTCTCACGACGCAGGGAAATGACGGCGTCCAAGTGCGACTGCAGGGCGAGCTCGCGATGCCGCAAAAGGGCCTCGGCGGTGAGGTCGGGTGTGACGCTCGGGTTGCCGTCGCGGTCGCCACCCACCCAGCTGCGGTAGCGCAACAGCGTCGGCACGTGCCAGGTTTCGCCCGGGTACTCGGTCGTGAGGGCGGCTTCCAGGTCGCGGTGCAGCCACGGCGCGACGTTCAGAATCGTGCGCTCGAAGAAGTACAGCGCGTTGCGAACCTCTTCCTCTACCGTCAGCCGCTGCGCCCGCATCTCGTCGGTTTGCCACAGGGTGGTCAGGGTGCGGTTCAGCTCGTCCTCAATCTCGGCGATGCGGTCGAGCCCGTTGCGCAGCGAGGGCGGCGACTGCGCTTCTTCCAGCAAGTTCGCCAGCTGGACCAGCTTGTCCATCACCGCTTTGCGCTTTGCTTCGGTCGGGTGCGCGGTGAGCGTCGGCGTGATCTCCAGGGTTTCCAGGGCGGACCGGATGTCCGATGCCGGGATTCCTCGCTGCCGAAGGGTCGCAACCGCTTCGGGAATCGACTCCCGTCGGCTTCCGTGGCGGCCGCGGTTCACGCGCACGATTTCCTTTTGCTCAGCGATGTTCAGCAACTGAAACAGCACCGTGAAGGCGCGCGCCAGGTCTCGCAAGGTGGCCGGGTCGCGCAGTTCGGGCACTTCCTCGGCGAGAGCGACGCCTTTCGCCCCGCTTTCGGTCACGAGCCGTCGGCCAAGGTCGATCAGGTGCGCGTGACCCTGCTCCTCTAGCACTCGCCCAAGGAGCCGGTCAAAGGTTCGAAGGTCCCGGGCGAGTTCGCTCGAAAGGCCAAATGCCTCGGGTTCAAGATTGAGAAAACTGCGCACGGGTGCAGTTACTTTAGCCCGGAACTAGGGCACCACGGCGGCCATCTCTCGCTCAATGCGAGAAATCAGCTCCGGCGTCATCACCGAACCGTGGTCGCCGGGGAAAAGCTCCACCGTTGCCTTGGCTTTCATCCGCCGCAGGTCCGACTGCAGGAGCCGGGTCGCGCCCTCCAGGTAGAAGGTGTCCTCCGTGCCCATGTAGACGTGGATCTTGCCGGACAGCCTTCGTTCCAGCTTCGGCCAATCTCGCCGCAGGATCAGGCCAATGTCGTACTTCTTCCATTGCTCGGCAACGGCGGCATCGATCGCGCCGGTCAGCGGATTCCAAAGCGGAATCGGGTCGCCATTCTTGTCCTTGACGCCGAAAACGGCGTGGAACGAGCCCAACTGTTCGCCTCGGATCGGCCGCTCCATGTCGTTGAACGGCTGGTAGTTCACCAGAACGCTGTCGCCCTGGCGCGCCAAAGGTCGCGGCTTGCCTTCGGAGTCAACGAATGCGTTCTCATTCGGCCGGTAGATGTTCATCCGCTGGAAGTCTCGAAAATCGACCGGATCGGGCGACGTGCTCCAGGTGCCGCCGAAGAAGCTCGGGTAGTTCACCTGGAGCCAAAGCGTGCTCCATCCGCCGCTGCTGTGCCCCCGCAACAGTCGGCCTTGCGGGGTGCCCAATGCCCGGAATCGGCGTTCGATGGCCGGGATCAGCTCGGTGGTGAGGGCCTCTCCCCAGGGACCATTCACCGCACTGTCCGCAAAAACGGAGTGACCGGTGGGGCAGTCCGGGTTTAGCACGACCCGGATGAACGGCTTGCCGCCAACGAGATCAGCCGCAGTTTTCTTGTTGCTCCAAGAGTAGTGATTCCCACCAAAGCCCGGCACTTCGTAGATGACGGGGAACTTCGGGCCGATATTCTGCGCGTAGGCACCCGGAAGGTTGACCGCCGCCCGAAGCATCGTTCGCCGTCCGTAGAAGCGGGTCAGCAGTGAGCTCACGACGGCAACTTCCTGGGTTCGGGGGGTGCTGCGGAAGGTCGGCTCGGGCACGCGCTGGTTGCAGCGCAACGTAAGCGGCTTCGCCAGAGGAAACTTGATGCGCACCGGTTTGGAGTACAGGTTGCCCGGGCTTGCACCGATCGTCCGGCCCCCCAGGTTGAGGTCAACGACCGCCTGAACGTTGTACTCGCCCGGCTCGATGTCGGCGAGCTTTCGCGGGAAACTTGTGATGTTCGCTTCGGTCAGCGTGATGGTTTGGCCGGCTTTCACGCCCGACGGACGTACCGAGAGCGTAGGCTTCGGGTTGTACCAGTCGGGGCCGAATCTAGGTTCTTCTTCGCCGCGACCGAAGTACACGACGACTCGGTTGTGGCGTCCCAGTTTCTGTGGGAATGCACCGACCGGCGTCACAACGTTAATGACGGGAGCCGGTGCGAAGAGAACGAGAGCCAGGGCGGAGACCACGGCTAGATTATAGGTTCAAACTTTCGCGCTACAGCATGCTCGCCACGCGGCCTGCCTCAGGAAACGGCTTCCAACACGCGCAACGCCATCTGGGCGCTTCCGAAAGGCGGCATCAAGTACAGGCCACGGGCGACGGATTGGGCGTGAACGGCAAGGCGTTGGGCTTCCGCAATCCCGATTTCGAGCGCGTCTTCATCCGATGCCGCGTTTGCGATCCGGGATCGCAGATCTGCCGGAATGACGATTCCGGGAACCTCGTTATGCATGAACTCAGCGTGGCGGGCCGAACGCAAAGGCAAAACGCCGACCAAAACGGGAACGCCAAGCCGATCGGCGGCTTGCGCGCACAGGTCCACATGCGCGACGTCGAACACCGGCTGCGTGTAAATCGCCATCGCCCCGGCTTCCACCTTGCGCCGCAGGCGGTCATTCTCTTCGTCGATGTCTGCGGCCAGCGGATTGTAAGCGCAGGTGATGGTGAAGCCGCACTGAACGCCGACCGAGTAACCGGCGAGGTCGATGCCCTCGTTGAAGCGAGCCAAAACGCGGCAGAGCCCGATCGAGTCGATATCGAAAACGCTGGTCGCGCTCGGGTAGTCGCCGATGTTGGCGGGGTCGCCGGTGACGGCCAGAATATTCCGGACGCCAAGGGCATGCGCCCCGAGAAGGTCGCTCTGGATCGCCAGCAGGTTTCGGTCGCGGCAGGCAAAGTGCATCACGACTTCGATGCCCACTTGGTTTTGCAGGATCGTGGCGACCGCCGTCGGGTTCATTCGCAGCCGCGCCCGGGCACCGTCGGAGATGTTCACGACGTCCGTCCCGGCTTCTTTCAGCTTCTGGGCGCCTTTCAGGAGTTTCTCGATGCCGAGACCGCGGGGCACATCCATCTCGACGGCGGTCAGGAATTTATCCCCGGTGAGCTTCTCGTGAAACGGGCTAGGCGGCGTTACCGGAACCGGCGCGCGGTCCTTCAGTTCGGCGGTTTGCCGGGCCGACTTTCGAACCTTAATCGGCGCTGAGTCTAGCAACGCGCGGAGCGCGCGAACGTGGGCGGGGGTCGTTCCGCAGCAGCCACCGATCACACGGGCACCTTCCTCCACCAGCCGCAAAACCGCCCGTGCGAAGTACTCCGGGTTCGTATCGTACGTGACTTGCCCCTTCACCAACTGCGGCAGGCCCGGAGTCGGGATAGCAATGATTGGAAGGTCCGTGGCTTCGGCAAGCTGCCGAACGAGGTCCAGCATGCGTTGCGGCCCAACGATGCAGTTGGCACCGACGGCGGCGATTCCCCACGACGCCATTTCCTGCGCGCATCGGTGGGGCAGGCCCTCGGCGAGCATCTCACCGTCCTCGATGAAAGCCTTGCTGGCCAAAATCGGCAGGTCCGAAACGCTTTGGACGGCCCGTACCGATACCTCCAGCTCCTTGAGATCGACGAACGTTTCGAGAATGAAGCCATCGACGCCGCCCTCGGCAAGCGCGCGGGCTTGCTCGGCCACGGAAGCAAACACATCTGCCTGGGGCAGATGGCCAAACGGCTCCATCGGCTTTCCGGCGGGTCCAATCGCACCTAACACCCAGCGATCCGACGGGGCAGCCTCGCGGGCCAGCACAGCCCCGGCGCGGTTCACTTCGGCGATGGAAAAGTCCGGCGGCAGCCGAAATCGGTTGGCCTGGTAAGTGTTCGTTTCTACGAAGTGGGCGCCGGCCGCAAAATATTCTGCATGAACGGCCCGCACGGTTTCAGGGGCCAAAAGGTTAGCCAGATCGCACGGCGTACGCGTAAATCCTCTTTCAACGATGCAGGTTCCGTTTGCCCCGTCGCCCAGCAGAGCTGGGAAATCCCCGGCGCGACCGGCAATCGCATCCGCGAACTTCACCCTCAGAGTATAGCTTTTGCCCGCAACGCGCGAGCCTTTTCGCGCCAGTCGCGAACGGCCTGCACTTCGGCAAGCGTCGGCTCCGTGATCGGGATGGTGGGGTTAAAGGAGCTCATTAACATGCCCGGCTGCTCAACATGGTCAAGCCCAAGCGCGTGGCCAATTTCGTGCAGGATGGTGTGCTCAACCCGCGCCGCGTCCTTCGGCACGATCGCGACCAAAACCTCGGCTCGGTACGGCAGCGGGTTCGTCTCGTTTGGCTTTCGATTCCATCGGGTCAAGCCGACTTGGTCGGACCGGAGAATGCCCGTGCGCCCGATGAACTGAAGCGTGATCTCTGCCGGGCCCTTCTCGACCCACTCGAATCGGAGCTCTTGGCCCAATCGGGTCTGCCACGTGAGGAAGCTGCGAACCGCAATTTTGCGGGCCCAGGCGAGACCGCCGGACTGGCTACCCGGTGCGAAGGCGACGCGGTAAGTTGCTTCTGGCCCTAGCGAATCGAGCTGGGTCAGAGCCTCTTTTTGGGCACCGCGAGCCAACGCGTCTTCGGCTTTCTTCAAGATGACCGGGATCTCGGCAAGCAGGGGAATCGTGGGCGAAGTCGCTTGCGCCCCTTGTGTGGTAACCGCTAGAAGGATGGCTGGAAGAAGCATAGTCGGTGGGTAAATCGGCAAGGCAATTTAAGATTTCGACCCGGTCAGGGGGCGACGAGGAGACTATGGCACGTCGTTTGCCGCAATTCAACAGGAACGCGATTGAGTGCGCAATTCTTAACGTATCGCGAGTATGTTTAAGGCGGAACTGTGAACCGTAATCCTTCCGAGAGCATGATATGTTTCGATATCGGCGGCGTCCTTGTAAAGATCTGCCAGTCGTGGCAAGAGGCTCTCGCCGTTGCCAGTGTTCCGGGCATCCTTCCGCCCGAGCCAAAACTCAGTCTTTCCGTAACAACCCCGCTCACACAGTATCAGGATGGCAAAATCGACTTCGATGGCTACCTGGCAAAAATGGGGGTTTATCTGGGCTGTTCTCCCGCCGAAGCCGCGCGCGTACATCGGGCAATTCTCATCGATGAGTACCCCGGAGTATTCGATCTAGTTAAGGAGCTTAAGGAACGCGGGCATCGCACGGCTTGCCTATCGAATACGAACGCCGAGCACTGGGAAGCCCTGACCCAGCCGGCGATTTACCCGGCAATTGGCCTGCTGGATGCACAGCTTGCATCGCATCTTCTGGAGTGCTCAAAGCCGAGCGACGAAATCCTCGCGAAGTTTGAGGCAATCACGTCCGCCGAGAGGGGAAGCATCTACTTTTTTGATGACAATGCGGACAATGTCGCCTCGGCCATCGGCTTTGGTTGGCAGGCGCACCGAGTGGATCCTTTTGGTGATCCGGCTGGCCAGATGCGGGCGGCCCTGCAAAACTGGGGACTGCTCTAGCGCTGGTCGCCGCGGCCGTTCTTGCCGCCGTAGCGCCGCTCTTCGAAGGCTAGCAGGTACTCGATTTCGGGCGTCACCGGAACCTCGTGCCGCACGATTTCCATCGCGTTTCGCAAGCCGAGCTGACTCTTGAACAGCAATTTGCAGGCTTTGTGCAGGGCCAGGCGGGCGGCTGGCTTAATGCCGATTCGGCGTAGGCCGACGGCGTTGATGTCGTGCACCATTTGGCTCTCGCCTTCCACAAGCATGTAAGGCGGGACGTCGCGATTAATGCGGGACATCGCTCCGACCATGGCCGATTTCCCGACGCGGCAGAACTGGTGGATGCCCGTCATTCCGCCGATCGTCACGTAAGACTCGATCGTCACGTGGCCAGCAAGCCCGACGTTGTTGGCCATCGTCACGTGGTCCTCTACGGTGACGTTATGTCCAAAGTGGCAAAAGCCCATCAAAAAGTTATCGTTACCGATTCGGGTGGCCATACCTTCGCCCGAGGCACGGTGCATCGTTACGAACTCGCGGATGTTGTTATCGTTGCCGATAATGAGGAACGTGTTTTCGCCGTGGAACTTTTTGTCCTGCGGGTCGGAGCCGAGCACCGCGCTGTTGCCAATGTGGTTTCGGTCGCCCATCCGAAGGCCTGACTTCAGAACCACGTGCGACTCGAGCACGCAACCGACGCCCACCTGTACATCCGCCTCGACGACGCAAAAAGGCCCTACGACGATGTCGTCGGCAAGTTCTGCACGCGCGTCAACGCATGCCAGCGGATGAATCTGGGCCACTATTCTTTGCGCGGAATCAGTTTAAAGGTCAGTTCCAAACTCGTGGCGATCTCGCCATCTACGGTGGCCACGCCTTTCATTCGTCCGATAGAACTACGAATCCATACCAACTCGACGTCAATTACGAGTTGGTCGCCGGGTTGCACGACGCGCTTGAAGCGGACGTCGTCGATCGAAGCCAGCAGCGGTAGCGTGCCATCGTACTTGTCGGTCATCAGCATCGTCGCCGCGCAGACCTGCGCGATGGCTTCAATGATGAGCACCCCCGGCATGATGGGGTTCTCGGGGTAATGGCCGGTGAAATGCGGCTCGTTGATCGTGACGTTTTTGATGCCGGTTCCCGACAACTTTTCGGGGTCGAATCGAATGATGCGGTCCACCAACAGCATGGGATAGCGGTGGGGCATCTTTTCAAGAAGCTTGTGGATATCGATCAAAGTTGGACTTTTCCTGTTGCCGAGCGCACAGAGGGTACCCGCCTCTAGGCAAGATGCCGAAGATCCGGCGCGGATGTCTGACCGTCAGGGGCGAAAGACTCCACCCCGGTCAGCACCAACAGCGTCGAGCATCCGGCCCGGCGGCCCGCCTCGATGTCCGTATCCATCCTATCTCCGATGACTAAGACTTCGCTCCGGTGCAGACGGTTCGTATCCAAAATCAGCTCCAGAAGGTACGGGTTTGGTTTGCCGACGGTGAACGGGGTGACGCCGCCGGCCGTTTCCACGGCGGAGACCACGCTGCCCGCACCGGGGATGAACCGGCCACCTTCCAGCGGAAACGTGGCATCTCGGTTGGTGGCGACGAAAGGCACTCCGGCCCGAACCCAATCGCTTGCTTCGGCGATATCTTGATAGGTCAGCGAGCGGTTGAGTCCGACAATGACGACATCCGGCGTGCCGTTGGTTTCGGATATGCAGTATTCCGAAAGCGTCTGCTTCAGTCCCGGCTCGCCAAGAACGTGGGCGGTTTTGTATCCCTGCGCCGCGCAATACAGAGCGGCCCCCAGCGAAGAGTTCCAAACCATCTCCTCGGTCACGGGGAAGCCCATCTTGCCCAGCTTGGCGACAAAACTCCCGCGCGTCTGGGTGCTGTTGTTCGTGAGGTAAACGACCCTCGCGCCCTCGCCCATCACCCGCTCAACGGCAGAAACGGCATGGGGAATCGGTTCGGAACCCCGGTAAAGGGTTCCGTCGAGGTCAAAGACGTAGGCGGCGTAGGCGGCCACGGTTACCCGTTTCGCTGGAGCACGAAGTCGCCGACGGTCTCAAGTAGATCCCGGCTCACCGAAGTCGGAAGAGCGGTGAGCGCTTCCTTCGCGGCCAGCACGTGGGCATCGGCGGCGGCTTCCGACTTTGCGTAGGCACCCCGGCTGTCCATCCAATCCGAGATCATGCGGATTTCATCGTCGCCCGCCGCATTCCCAAACCGCTTGCGCGCAATCTTCGATTCCGCCTCGCTTAGCGTCGGTCGCAGGTAGATCAGCGGCAGGGTCGCTTGACCGTCTCGGAAGTCGGTGCCGATGACCTTGCCGGTCTTCGACTTGTCGCCCCGGTAGTCGAGAATGTCGTCTACGATCTGGAAGGCGATGCCGACGTGGTAGCCGTAGCTACGGAGCGCGGTTCGCTCGGCGGGAGTTGCTCCGGCGGTGAGGGCACCAATTTCGCAGCAAGCCTGGATAAAGCTGGCGGTCTTGCGTCGCAGAATGTCGATGTGGGAAGCTTCGTCCAGGTCGAAGTCGCCGCGAACTTCCAGCTCGCGAACCTCGCCTTCGGCCATTTCCACCACCGCTTCGCTGACGGTTCGAATCACTTCCAGGTCGCCGTCGCGGGCCAGCAGGGCCATCGCCTTGGCAAGCAGAACGTCGCCCGAGAGGATGGCGGCGGTGTTGCCAAACTCGGCGCTGGCGGTCGGGCGACCGCGTCGGGTGGCGCTGTTGTCGATGACGTCGTCGTGAACCAAGGTCGCCATATGGATCATCTCCATGCAGGCACCGAGCAACACCAGTCGCGACTCGATGAACGGAACGCCGATCGATTTTGCGGCCAGGGCCACAAATGCGGGCCGAAGGCGCTTTCCACCGGCATCGAGGGTGAGGCGGCCAACGCGCTCAACGACTTCTACGGTGGAGCCGACCTGGATCTTGAGTTCCTTTTCGACTTGGACGACTTCCTCGTAAACCTGCGCGATGAGGCGCGGGTCAAGTTGGTTTCGGGAGATTAGCTGAAATGCGGCAGCGGTCATGGCTTATGTCCGATATGAAGGCATATGTTCCCGAGGAGAAGATCTTTGTACCGAACCTGGGAAAAGCCCGCACTCCGCATTGAGTCGGCGAGTTGATCTCGGGTCCAAAACCGATCGGTACTCTCGGGGAGGTAACGATAGGCTTGCGTGCGTCCGAAGAGGGCACCGAGGATCGGCACCACGTGGTGGAAAGTAAATCGTGAAAGCGCTCGCAGGATTCGCGACGACGGCACCGCCATGTCGAGCGAAACGAACCGACCGCCGGGGCGCAACACCCGGGCGATTTCCCGGTGCGCGAGGTCGATGTCGCTGACGTTTCGGATGCCCCAGCCGACGGTGACGGCGTCGAACGCTTCGCTGGCAAAAGGCAATTGGCAGGCGTCGCCCAGAACCACCATGTTGGCGGCACCGGTTCGCTGTTCCGTCTGGGCAAGCATGGGGAGGCAGAAGTCGGCACCGATGACGGTTCCTTCTTGGCCCACGGCTTTGCGAAGTGGGATCATGAAGTCGCCGGTTCCGCAGCAGAGGTCCAGAACCTGGTCGCCGGGCAGAAGTTCAATTTGCCGGACGGCTTCGGCGCGCCAAGCGTGGTGCTGGGCGCCCGACATCAGGCCGTTGAGAACATCGTAGGAGGGAGCGATCTCGGCAAACATTTGGCGAACGGCTTGGCGTTTTGCCTCACCTTCTTTTGTCCAAACTTGGGTCTCTGCCGATTTCATCCCTGCGCCTACGAAATCAATATACCGCGTGAAAACGCAAGAATCACTGAAATTTCAGGAAATTCTGAAAGTTAGGCAGTTTGGCGACTTTCGTCGAGCTCGGCCTCGGCGGCGCGCAGGTCGCCAAGCTCGCGCAAAGTGCGGTCGATCCGCGATTCCGAGCGTTCTCCACCGGCCTGTTCGAGTCCACTACGGAGCTCCTGAAGCTTCGCCGTCCAGGCATCGAGCTCGGCGGCGGCGTGCTCATATCCGGTGCCAGTAGCTACCATCGCTTCGAAATCCGCCTTGCGCATCCCGCTGCGCCGGATGAACGGCATCGAGGCGACGATGGCTTCATGGACCGATTCGTCCACCGATACCATCGCGTTCTTAGACACTTCTTTCCAGTGGCCCGTTTTCGATCGTTCGGCCCACGATTCGCTCTGGAGCATTTGGCGGATGTCCATCGCGGCTTTCGCGCAGGCATCGAGGCGGCGGCCGATCTCGGGGTGAATCCGCTTGCTGAGGGTTCCACGCGTTGCAAGCTCGCGAACTTCGCTCGTGGCGGCCTTTGCCTCCGAAGAAACTCCCGGAAGGGACCACGCCGCGTCCTTCGCCTTTCGCTCCATGTTACGCGCGAACTTTCCGTAGATTCCCGGACCGGCACCGATGAAAAGGAAGAACCACCAGTGGAAGTTGAAGATCATGTAGGAGATAATCGCTACCGGCAAAGCCACGACGAGAATGAACCGCAACAGGGCCAGCAACGCAGGGCTGAAGCCACTCGCCCCTTTGCGCTCCTCGTTCAGGTAGCGCTCCAGGTTTCGGATCTCGGTCGGATTCACAGCCGTTCTAGTTTATCGCGGGAATCGCGAATCCCCGGGCCTTATTCGGTTGGAAAGCTCACGACGATGTCGTACTCGCCGCCACCGGGGGAGGTCGACGGCCCAACGCCATTGTTGTCGTTCCCGTCCGGCCCAACGCTGTAGATCGTGATGCGGCCCGCTTTGGCGGAGTATCGAAGCACGCCACCGTCGAATAGGTCGGTAGCCAGCGCACCTTTGACCGGCAGCTTCGCCGGGAACTTGCCGGTTCGGTTGCGCCCTTCCAGGCTCGCTAGCAGAATCTCCACGAGCCGACGCTGCTGGGCCGCCTTCACAAAGGCTTCTGCCGCGCCTTCGAAAACGGGCGAGAGCATATTCGCCAAATAGTATTGCGGGTTCTTTTGCTGGGCAAGAAGTCGACGGGTCGCGGCGTTAAAGACAGATTTCGACTTCACTAAATCGAGCGGATCGGTTGGGAGCGCTAGATAGTTCAAGCGCTGCTGTTCCAACGCGTTCTTAGCGTTCGTATCCAGCATCCCCGGCGCCACGATGAGATTGCTAAGGACACCGTATTCTGCAGCGGCCGGGGAGTCGGGCCCTAATCCGAGCAGCTCCTTGAGTTCGTTCGGATCGCGCTTTTTGATGATCTCCTTCAGGCTGAGCATCGTCAAGAAGTATTCGGCGCGAATCGAATTCTTCACGTTGGGGATCGGACCCAGAACCTTTGCGGCGTCGCGAACCGCGCGGATCGATCCCGGGCTGCCGTTTCGAAGCGAGAGGCACTGCAAGGCCGCCTTCATCCCGATTTCTTCCACCGAAACCTGAACGAGGTACCCAATCAAGATGTCATCCGTAGCGCAGAAGGCGGAGATTCTTGCGATGGCGCGGAGGTCTTCGGCCATGCCAGCTTCGTTTGCGGCCTTTGCCCGGAGAATCGCGCGCATCGAAAGCCAACGCGACACCATTTTCATCTCGGCATATTCAGGAAACAGGGTCGAGAACCCTTTGTTGTAGTCGCGGTCAAAGCCAAATGCGGGCAATTTCGTGGCGGCAACCGCGCGGTCGAGTGCGGAGTTCATGCTCGCAATGGCAGCGTTGAAGAACTTCTCGTTCTTTGGAATTTCGGCTTCCCAATCGCGACGGTTGAAGTCAAAGGTTGGCTTCGTGCGTCCCGATTTTGGCCTCGTTAGCTCGCTCGTTTCCTTCTTCAGGGCTTCGGCCGCGGCAAGTAGACCGGGGCCAGCGTTGAGTTTGGCTTCGACCGGCTTTGTGAATTCCTCCAGCGTGGTCGGGAGGCCGTCGGCTTTTGCCTGCGCGATCTCGGCGAAGAACCCATCCGTCGCGCGGTTCTGAAATAGAAACGTGCCCAGCCCGCAGAAACCCGCGCAAACTACAACGAATCCGGCACAACCGAGTAAGACAAATTTTGATTTCATCGAGGCTTCCCCAAACCTAACCCAGATTGCTAGACGCCATTAAGTAGCGAAAAAGTTCGATGCAGTTTCAGCTAGCGCGGGAAGCTCATCACGATATCGAAATTCCTTTCGTCCCCGTAGTACCGCTCGATTCCGCCATTGTCGGAGCCATCAATTCCGACGCTGTAGATTTTCAGTTTTCCATCAACGATCGAGTATCGCAATTTGCCACCGTTAAACAGGTCGGTCGCAAGGGCACCGGTGACGGGCAACCTGGCGGGGAATTTTCCGGTGCGGTTGCGCTCTTCCAGGCTAACCAGCAGGACCTCCAGCACGCGGCGTCGTTGCGCCAATCGAACGAACACATTCGGTGCCTCATTGGGCACCGGGAAGATGCTCCGGGCGAGAACATAGTGATTGTTGTTGGCCTCGGCGGCAAGCTTTTTGTCGTTTGCGGCGAACACGGCTTCCGCGGCCGGCAGATCAAGCGGATCATCCGGGAGCGCTTGATAGGCTTCACGCGTGACCCGCAGAAGGTTGGCTACATTCGATTCCAACATCCCCTGACTCACCATGAGTCGCGACCATACGCTTGGCGAATTTCTCGCCTCCAGCGTTGTGAATACATCGAAAGTTCCAGGCTCGCGCTGTTTGATGATCTCCTGCATGCTCACCAACAATTTGTAGTACTCGCCGCGCAGGGCGGACTTCATGTTGATAACCGGCGCGAACGTCTTCATGGCTTGCCGCACGGCGCGAATCGTTCCGGGACGGCCGTTCGACGAGCTCAGGCATTGCTCCATCACCTGCAGTGTCATTGCTTCCGTAGCAACTTGAACCATGTAGCCGATCAGCGAGTCGTCCGAGCCACAAAAGGCCGAAATTCGAGCCATCGCGGCCAGGTCCTCGGCCACGCCGGCGTCGTCGCCCGCATACGCCCGCAGGATCGCCCGGACCGAGAGCCACTTTGTAATCAGTTTCAAGTCACTAAATTCATTAGTGAAAGCCTCAAAACCGTAGCTGGTGTCACGATCGATCCAAAAGCCGGGCAATTTGCTGGCTTCCACCGCTCTGTCCAACGAGGGCCCTAGCTTTGCGATCGCCGGCTGAAGCACCGAAGCATTGGTAATCACCGATCGGTTCCAGCCCTGGTTCCAGAGCTTGAGCACTTTTGTCTGTGGCTCCTTTGACTTCCCGGCGATATCGGACGCCTGGTCTCCAAGCGCCTTTGCCGCCGCGACAAGGGCGGGGGCGGAGTTCTTTGCCGGGTCGATGGGGGGAGAATAGGCCTCGAGGGTGGTCGGGAGGCCGTCCTTTTTCGCTTCGGCAATCTCGTTGGCAAAGCCGTCAAGGGCTTGTTTGGTGAGGAAGAACGAGCTGATGCCGCCAGCGCCCATGCACAAAAGAATGGTGCCCGCACAACCCAAAAGAATGAACTTTGCTTTCATCGGAAATCAATTCATTCAAGCTTACAAGACGCCATTAAGTAGCGAAAAAGTTCGATGCAGATTCAGCTAGCGCGGGAAGCTCACGACGATATCGATATCCTTTACGTTGCCATCCGAGGGCTGGGCTCCGCCGTTGTCGAAACCATCGATGCCGACGCTGTAGATTTTTAGCTTTCCGGGCACGTTGGAATATTGAAGCTTCCCACCGTCGAAGAGGTCGGTCGCCAACGCGCCGGTCACGGGCAATTTGGCAGGGAAGCTGCCGGTGCGGTTGCGCTCCTCCAGGCTAACCAGCAGGACCTCCAGCAGGCGTCGCTGTTGCGCCGACCGGACGAACGCCTCAGAAGCGCCTGCGAACACCGGCATCATGATCCGGGCGAAAACATAATTAATGTTGTTAGCCTCAGCGTCCAACTTTTTATCGGTTGCGGCGAACACGGCTTTTGCTTTCGTCAGATCAAGCGGATCTTTCGGAAGCGCGAGGTAGTTCTCGCGAGTGGTGCGGAGCAGGTTCGCTGCATTCGCTTCCAGAAATCCCTGGGTTAACATGAGTTCCGAAAACATGCGGGATGAGTCGTCCGATTCCTCGCCGTAGCTTGTCATCATCTCGAGATCCTTTGGATTACGATTTTTGATGAGCTTTTGCATGCTCGTCATCGATAGGAAGTACTCGCCTCGTAACGCGTTTTTCACGTTGGGAACCGGTGCGAACGCCTTCATCGCTTGCCGGACCGCGCGAATCGTGCCGGGGCGGCCTTTCGCCTCGGTGAGGCATTGTTCCATTGTCTGCAACGTGATGGACTCCGTGGCGACTTGCACCAAGAAGCCGATCAGGAAATCTTCTGAGCCACAAGCGGCCGAAATCTTTGCTAAGGCGGTGAGGTCCTCAGCCATTCCGGCGCCGTCGCCAGAATTTGCCCTCAGGATCGCCCGGACCGAGAGCCAGCGCGTTAGAGTTTTGAAGTCGGCATACTCAGGAAACAGCAGATCAAAGCCCCGAGTGTAGTCGCGATCGAACCGAAAGCCCGGCATCTTGGTGGCTCGAACGGCTTTGTCCAACGTGGGCTTGAGCTTTGCTATGGCCGGCTGAAGTATGGAATCATTCGCCGACACCGTTTGGCTCCATCCTCTGTTGGAAAGCTGCAGCATCGATTTCTGAGGCTCCTTTGCATTTTTAGCAAGGTCCCGGACCTGGTCTCGCATCGACTTCGCCGCCGCGACGAGGGCTGGCGCGGAGTTCTTCGCGGGGTCGACGGCGGGAGAAAAATCCTCGGCCGTGGTAGGCAAGCCGTCTTTCTTCGCCTGCACAATCTCTCTGGTGAAGCCATCGCCGGCCTGCTTAGTAAAGATGAACGTGCCAATACCGCACGTTCCCAGGCACAAAACGATGCTGCCCGCGCAGCCCAAAAGAACAAACTTTGCTTTCATCGCGGTTCCCGCAACCCTACCTTAGTTTGCAGGACGGGGGGAAGTATGAAAAAGTTCAGGCGGCAGTTTGGCTAATTTTCCGCCGCGCGTATGCGGTGCTTCGCTCTAGCCAAAACATGAAGACATCCATGTTATCGAGGACGTCTTTCGGCATGCGAACGTACTCTCGCATGGGTTCGGCGTCCTTATCCGGCTTCATGGGGCCAGCGCCGGGAAGGGTCATCGCTTCTTCCAGATGCTCGGGGGCTAGCTTAAAGCCGATTTCTTCGCCGATGAGAAAAGCGAACATTTTCTCGCCGGTGTACACGCCCATGCCGCCGAACATTCGACGCGCACGTACATCGTAGGCCTCGGCGGCCCGCATGATTTGTTCGTAGCGGAGAGGTCGGTAGACCATCGGTTTCGAATCCCCAAAACGTTCGGCGTTACGGCGCAAAACGCCCGATCACCCCGTACCAACATTGTACCAAGGGATCGGCGATTCTGGTTCCAGAACTTTAAGGAGATTCGATGGCGATTAGTTTGCGGGGAGGCTGCGATCTGGGGCCGGCCGCCAGTCGATCAAGCGGCCCAAGATCTGGTCTCGGCCGACGGTGCCGAAGATGCGGCTGTCGCGCGAGTCGTCCAGGTTGTCGCCCAGGAGATAGAACTCGTTCTCGCCGAGGATCTTTTTGTGGATGTTCTTGTTGGGGCGTTTGCCGATCTTCACAATGATCAGGTCGGTCACCTGCCCGTGAACCCGAGACTGGTACAGGGTATCGCCGGGGCCATAAGCTATCCGCTTTACGATCGTTCCTTCGTCTGACCGAACCACGACAACGTCGCCCAGGCGAAATTCTTTCGCGCTTCGGTCGAAGAGATGAAGCTCGCCGCTTGCGTAAGTCGGCGTCATTGAGACGCCCGAGACGATCATCGGGCGAAACGGTTGGGCCACCGCAACGGCGGCGATTCCCAACGCTAAACTATAACCTTTCCATTTTCCAAAGTGAATCATTTTCATTCCCCCACCTCCGCGGGTTCGCCCCGAGTGCGGCGGGTTCCGGCCTTGCCGGTTTTTTCCCTACACGGGTGTATGCGTGTTAAATGCCTAGGCGTTCTCCTGAAGTTCAAAAGTTCAGCCGTAAGCCCTAGGGCCCGGTTTGGTAACGTAGGTCCATGGGCCCCAAACGGCTGGTAATTATCGACGGCTACGCACTGCTCTACCGGGCGTTCTTCGCGACCCGATATCTGAGCACGAGTGATGGCCGGCCGACCAACGCGCTGTTTGGGTTCACGGCGATGCTCTTCCAGCTGTTGGAAAAGGTGGAGCCCCATGCCATGGTCGTTGCGCTGGATGCCCCCGGCAAGACGTTTCGGCACGACGACTATGCGGAATACAAGGGCACGCGCAAACCCACCGCCGACGAACTGAAGGTTCAGCTGAACGACGCCCGCGACCTCATCGCCGCTCTCGGGATTCCGGCCATCGAAGTGAAAGGGTTTGAAGCCGACGACGTGGTGGGCACGATCAGCCGGATGGGCGAGGAGAACGGCTACGAGACGACGATTGTGACCGGTGACCTGGACTCGCTTCAGTTGGTCGATGAGATGGTCTCGGTGATGGCCCCCAAGACCGGCGTCACCGAAACCGTGATCTACACTCCGGCCGACGTGGTTGAGCGATACGGCTTTGGGCCGGAGTTCATCGCGGACTTTAAGGCGCTGAAAGGCGATACGAGCGACAACATTCCGGGCGTGCCCGGCATCGGCGACAAAGGCGCGGCGGAGCTGATCACCGCGTTTGGCACGATCGAGTCCATGATCGAGAAGTTCGAAGAGCTTCCGGCGAAGTATCAGAAGAAAATCGCGGGGAACCAGGACCAGATGCGCAAGAGCAAATGGCTTGCGACCATCGTGCGCGACGTGCCGCTGGAATACGATTTTGCCGTTTACAAGCTGACCGAAGATCAGCTAACCGCCGCCGTATCGATGCTCGAGAAGCTGGAGTTTCGTGGGCTGGTGAAGAAGGCACCGTCGGTGCTGGGTCGTTACCTTGGGGAGGGCAGAACCACGGAACCGGCGGTGGAAGTCATCGAGGAAGCTTTGGCACCAACCGAGGGTAGTTGCGCCGACTACGAGTCGCTGCTTTCGGCCTTGTCGGCCGGTCCGTACTCGGTGTTTTTTGCCGCACCGCCGATTCGCGATGATCTCTTTCAAGAAGAGATCCGGCTGGCGTACGTTGGGCAGGGCAAGAACGTGTTCGAGGTTCCAGAGCTCGCCGCGCGAGAGCTATTGCAGGCTCGACCGGCGGATGCGATCCTACACGACGCCAAGCCGACCTACCGCTTCCAGCCGGCCGGGGCGCCTGCACCGGGATTCGACACGCAAATCGCGGCCTTCGTCCTGCGGTCCGAGCGGTCGAACTACGCCCTGCGCGACCTCGTGCAGGGCTACCTTGAGGTTTCCGCGCCGACCACGTCGTTCCAACTCGCGAACGGATTGTTCTTGCTGAAGGCGACGCTTTCTGACCGATTGGAGCGCGAAAGCCAAACAACCGTTTTTGAAGGGATCGAGCTTCCGCTGGTTCCGATTCTGGCCGACATGGAGCGGCTGGGAATCGCCGCCGACCGCGGGCAGTTCCGCGAGTTCTCTGGCCAACTGCAAACCGAAATCGCGGTGGTGCAGGCGCGGGTGCACAAGGCGGCGGGGCGCGAGTTCACCATCGGCTCGCCGAAACAGCTCGGCGAGGTTTTGTTCGACGAGATGAAGCTGCCCGGGGCCCAAAAGACCAAGACCGGGTATGCGACGGGCGTCGAAGTCCTGGCCGACCTTGCCGCCGAGTATCCAATCGTCGCCGATGTCCTGAGTTGGCGCGAGCTGACGAAGCTGAAATCGACCTATGCCGACGCGTTGGAGCGCCTGGTGCGACCCGACGGCCGCATTCACACGACTTACCACCAGACCGGGGCCGCCACCGGACGGCTTTCGTCCAACGACCCGAACCTGCAAAACATTCCGATTCGGACCGAGCTCGGGCGAAGTATCCGCAAGGCGTTCCATGCCGCCGAAGGGTTCCGGCTGGCGTCGCTCGACTACAGCCAAATCGAGCTTCGGGTGCTGGCGCATATGTGCGAAGAGCCGGCGCTCGTGCGGGCGTTCAATGACCGGGAAGACGTGCACACCGTGACCGCGCGGGCGATGTTCCACGAAAACGACGTGACCAAGGAGCAACGCCGTATGGCAAAAATGCTGAACTATGCTGTTTTGTACGGCGTTAGCGAGTTCGGTTTGGCACAGCAGCTCGGCGCGGGATTCTCGGTTTCGGAGGCGCGAGCCCACATCACGCAGTACAACGAGCGGTTTCCGTCGGTCAAAGAATTCACGAATTCGATCATCGCCGAGGCACGTTCAAAGGGATTCACCACGACCCTGCGCGGACGGCGACGACATTTCCCGGACATCCACGCCGCACGCATCAATGACCGCAAAGCGGCCGAGCGACAGGCGATGAACGCGCCGATACAAGGGACGGCCGCCGATATGTTGAAGTTAGCGATGATTCATTGCACCGAAGTGTTGCGGGGATCATCAACGCGCATGCTGCTGAACGTTCACGACGAACTGGTATTCGAGGTGCCCATCGGCGGTGAGGACATCATTCCGAAGCTCCAGCGCACGATGGAGCACGCGCTGGAGCTGAACGTTCCGACCGAGGTGGATGCCAAGATCGGCCACGATTGGAACGAGATGACGCCGCTCACGAGCTAGCCAGGATATCAGGGAACACGGTCGTGCCGAATCCGCAGCTGCGGATTGTTTGCAGGCACAGATTGTTGCCGTCGATCGTTAGCATTCGGGTGTAAACGTACGGGGTTTCGTTCACCATCGTCCGAATGACCAGCGTGTTGGCGTCGGTCCAAGCGGCGCGCGAGGTCGTTCGGCTGGCGGAGTGCCAAGTAGAGAACCGGGCTTCGAACCGCTCATCTGCGCCGACCGCCAAGGTCATTAAATCGCCCGATTGTGACAAGGTCACGGTCTCGTTCTCCGCCGTGTGGAACTCCCGGTGGCTGTCCGCGGGGAAGTGCGCCGCCGCCGGCACAACAATCTCCAAGGCCCTTAACCGCACCGGCAGGTAGCTATTCTCGCGAGCTTCTGCAAACGCCGGTAGCAGGTGCTTCCAAACCAGGTCGATGACCCCGTGCATATTCTCCAGACCAGACGTGATGGCGACCACCGCATCTTGCTCCGGCAAAACGATGCAAAACTGACCGAACGCGCCGTCTCCGCGATAGGCACCGAAGCGGCAGCGCCAAAACTGGTATCCGTAGCCTTGGTGCCAGTCGTTTGTCGGCTCGCTCCCGTTCGAAACGTGACCGTGGGTGGCCTCTTCAAACCAGGCCTCGGGCAATAACCGAACACCCTTCCATACACCTTTTTGTAAGTAGAACTGCCCAAACTTGGCGATATCCTCGGTCTTCACGCTGAGGCCGTAGCCGCCGGTGCAGATACCAAACGGGCAGCGCTCCCAGGTCGCCCCCTCGATTCCAAGCGGAAGAAAGAGTCTGGTCTCAAGGTACGCCAGCAGGCTTTCTCCCGTGATTTTCTCCAGGATCGCCGACAGCATGTAGGTGGCCGGCGTGTTGTACAGGAACTTGCTGCCCGGCGCGTGCGGCACCGGATTGGCGAGGAATCCGCGGACCCAACTGTCCTCGGAGAGCCACAAATTCGGCTCATCGGCATGACCCGTCGCCATGGTCAGCAGGTCCTTCACCCGCATGGCGGCGAGATTGTCCGAGACGGTCTCCGGAAGGTCGTCTGGGAAGAAGCCGCTAACCTTGTCCTCAACGGTCAGTCGCCCTTCGGCGACGGCAAATCCGATGGCGGTCGAGGTGAAGCTCTTGCTCACCGAGAACAGCATCTGCGGGTGGTCGGCCCGGTAAGGGTGCCAGTAGCCTTCGGCAATCACCCGCCCGTGCCGTAGCACCATGAGGCTGTGCAGCTCGAGTCCGGCAAGCTCAACAGCATTCACGAAGTCGAGAATGCCGTCGGCCGAAACGCCTTCGCGCTCAGGCGTGCTTCGAACGAGGAACCGGGGGCCGCGTGATTCCGGGGCGGAGAGATTTCCAGACACCGCCCATTTTAGACGTGTCGTTTTGGCCCGCGCTAGGCCGCGCGGCGGGTTTCGGCCAGATCGTGAAAAGCTTCGCGCCGTGGGCGGGAACCGTCGCCGAAATCGTCGCGCCGAGGTCCCCAACCTGCCGTCGAAGCCACGCATCTCGGACGATGCGCTCTCCGGAATCGAACACCCCGATATCGCGACGCGAGGCCGAAACCTTGCCGCGCTCGGTGCCGCGATTGAACAGCGCCACCGCGATGCCGCCGTCCGAAAGCCGCCGCGCCCAAACCTCCTTGTCGCCGTCTTTTCGAACCTGTGTTGCCGCCTTGCCCAGCGGATCCTGGTCGATCTCGATGACCTCGTGGTTCATCAAAAGATCCTTCGTAAAGTCGTCAAGCTTCGTCATATCGCAGCCAATGATGAGCGGCGCGGCCAGCATCGCCCAAAGCGTGATGTGCGTAATCTGCTCGTTCGGCTTCAACTTGGTTGGGTGCGGGTTGCCCCAACCCACGCTGCCGACGACGAGCATGTCGGGGTCGTTCCAGCCGCCCGGTCCGGCAAACAGCGAGCGGGTCGAATGCGAAAACCCGATCGAGGACATGCTGTTCCAGGTGTCGGTGATGTCGCCGGTCGTGCGCCAAAGTTGGCCGCCCACTTTTTTGCCCCATTGGTGCACGTCGCCCATGCCGTATTGGCAAAGCGAGTAGATGATGTCGCGGTCGACGCTCTTCAGCGCATCGTGCATCACCAGGTACGGCTTTTGCAACTCATACAGGCCGCCGTCTTTCGCAATGCTTCCGTAGGAGCACCAGTCGTACTTCAGGTAGTCAATTCCCCAATCGGCGTACTGCTCGGCGTCCAGCTTCTCGTGCTGATAGGAGCCGGTGAATCCCGCGCAGGTGAGCGGCCCGGGGCTGGAATAGATGCCGATCTTCAGGCCCTGGTTGTGGACGTAATCCGAAAGTGCCCGCATATCGGGAAACTTGGCGTTCGTCAGAATTCTGCCGTTGGCGTCGCGGCCGGCTTCCCAGCAGTCGTCAATGTTGATGTAGGAATAGCCATAGTCGGCGAGGCCGGTGCTCACGAACGAATCGGCGGCGGCGCGAACCTTGTCGGCGTCGATGTTGCCGGCCCAAACGTTCCAGCTGTTCCAGCCCATCGGCGGCGTGAGCGCGAGCTTGTCTTTGCCGGCCACGAAGGTAATCGTGCGTTCGTCCTTTCCGCCGGGGCCCGAGACAATCACCTTAACCGGCGTCGTTCCGGCTTCCTTGATGCGCCCGGAGATCACGCCCCGCGAGTCCATGCTCAGGCCACTCGGCAGGCCCTCCGCCCGGTAGGTCAGCTTGCCTTTTCCGGTGGCGGGAACCTTAAAGATCACGTCGTGGCCGGGGGTTGCTCCAATGATGCGCGGGCCGTGGATCTCTGTTTGCGGCCGTCGGTGCGAGGCAATCTTCATCGGCGGCTCGGTCGGAATCACCAGCGGAACCGGCGGCTTGCCGCCTTGCTCGATGAACACCGTCGGCTCGGCCCAGTCGGCGTGGTCATAGTTGATGCCGTCGCCGCCATCCTCGACCACCAGGCGGAGCGACTTGACACCGGCAAGAGGCACCGAGAGCGTCTTCGGGGCGTCCTTCGCGGTCATCACGCCCGAATCGGCGACGGTTTTCCCGTCGGCCTGAACCAGGAATCGAACCGTGCCCTGAGGTGCCTCGGCGTCGACGCCGACAATGGAAGAAAACCGAACCGCTTTGCCATCCAGCCGCAGGCTCCATGTGCTCTCGGCGTGGGTGCCAATCCCGCGTGCGAAGGTTGCGGCGCCCAGACGCAAGGGATTGCCGTCGACCGTCCGGTTCTTCGCCGGGGTACCGTAGCCCTGATTCATCTCGGAAAGATCCAGGTCTTCAAGGTGAAAAGGAACCTGAACTCCCACGAGGGCGAGGGTCAGCAAGCAGATCGGCATACGTCAGAGTAGCAAGAATTTCAGCAACTGCGCTAGCGCGAAATCTCACCAAGAAAAACGGCCAAAATAAACACGATGGCACTCAAAGTATTGGTCTGGGACGAGTATCCGCCGCACGCTCCGAAAGAGGTTTATCCGGATGGAATCCGCGGCGCGGTGGCCGCCGGAATTCGTGAACTTGACGTCGACGGTAAGTTCGAAGTCGAAGCGATCGGCCTGGACGAGCCCGACCAGGGACTTCCGGAAGAGAAGCTAAAGTCGGCCGACGTTCTCATCTGGTGGGGCCATGCCCGCCACGGGGAAGTTGAGGATGCCCTTGCCGAGCGCATTAAGCACGAAGCCCATACGCGCGGCCTCGGTTTCATCTGCCTTCACAGCGGCCACTACAGCAAGCCGTTCCAGGCCGTTCTCGGCGCAACCGGTCACCTGAAGGGCGGCTGGCGAGAATCGACCGATAGCGAAGAAATCACGGTCTGCGCTCCGCAGCACCCGATCGCGATCGGCGTCAGCAACTTCACGCTGGAGCACGAAGAGATGTACGGTGCGCCGTTCGACGTTCCCCCGGCCGAAGCTTTGGTGTTCCAGAGCTACTTCCCGCTAGGCGGCGAGTTCTTCCCCTGCGGCATTACCTGGACCGTGGGCGAGGGCATTGATCCCGAGTTCACCTCCGGCCCCGGCGGCGGAAAAGGTCAGGGCGAAGGTAAGAGCCGCGTGTTCTACTTCCGACCCGGCCACGAGACCTACCCGACCTACTTCGACGAGAGCGTGAAGCAGGTCATTTACAACGCCGTTCTTTGGGCATCGCGAAGCGACGCCTAACGCAACAGCAAACCGACCGAACGGAGAAACTCCAACTGGCCATCTCGCCCGCCAAGGGCAGATGGCCTTGATCTTTTTGCCGACTTGAGACTCCAGGTGTCGTCTCCGGGCATGTTCTGCGCGGCGTAGAACTCGGCCATCCGGGCGTTGTATTCGGCAATGTCGGCATCGGCGTACGTGTTCTCAAAGAACACGCTGGGGGCGGCCAGCCGGGGCTTGATGTCTTCCTTTGCCTCCGGTTGCGGCCAACCGATGCACAGGCCGAAGACGCCAAACGTGCGGTCGGGCAAGCCGAGCAGATCTTTGAGGCCCTGCGGGTCGTTTCGCAGGCTGCCGATGTAGCAGGTTCCCAGGCCGATGCTTTCCGCGGCGACCACGAGCCGCTCGGCCGCGAGCGTCGCATCGACTACGGCCATCGTGTAGAACTCGGTGAATTCGGCGGCTTCGGCCGCCTCGTCATGGGCCCGGGATGCTTGCACTAGCCGGTTCAAGTCAGCGAAAAACGCAAGAAAAAGCGGCGCCCGGCGAACCTGGTTCTGGTTGCCCACCATAACCGCGATGGCTTCCCGCTTTTCCGGATCAGTAACGGAGATAGCCGACCAGAGGTGGAGATTACTGCTGGTGGCGGCACTCTGGGCGACGGCAAAAAGGGCCGACTTCAGGGCCGGTTCAATCGCCCGGTCGGAGTACCGCCGAACCGAACGATGCCGCAGAAACGGCGTCAGGTCCGGCACTTCGTCCGTCGGCTCCGTGCCATAACGTTTCCGCCACGCCTCAGAAAAAGATTCCTGGAAGTTCATCCCTCTATCTTGGCGCGGTTGCCGAACAGGATCTCCCGCATGGCCGGATGCGACAAAATAGAATCTTGTCCGCAAACCTTCTCGATGGCCTAGCCCTTTCCAAACGCTTCCGCGCAGAGCTAAAAGTGCGCGTTGATCGCCTCCGGGAGCATGGCATCGTGCCGCGCCTTGATGTCATCGTGGCCGCGCAGGACCCGGCATCCCTCGCCTACGTTCGCATGAAGCGCAAGTGGGCCGAAGCCGCCGGAATCCTCGGCGAAAGCTACTCGGTGACCCCGGAAACCACGCAGGCCGAACTGCTGGGATGGGTGAAGGACCTGAATGAGAACCCGGCCGTGCACGGCGTTTTGGTGCAGCATCCGCTGCCGAAGCCGCTAAATGAGGATGAAGTACTGCTGGCGCTGGGCGCAGAAAAGGACGTCGATGGCATCACGCCGGCCTCGCTGGGCCGCTTGGTGGCCGACCTTCCGGGCTTCCGCTGCGCAACCCCGCTTGGCATCACGCACATCCTCAAGGATGCCGAGATTCCGGTCGCGGGCAAAAACGCGGTGGTCATCGGCCGCAGCGTGATACTCGGCAAACCGATGGCTCTGATGCTTTTGCAGATGAACGCGACGGTTACGATCGCCCATTCCAAGACTCAGAACCTCGCCGAGCTTTGCCGAACGGCCGATATTCTCGTGGCGGCGGTCGGTCGGGCTGAGATGGTGAAAGGCGATTGGATCAAGCCCTGCGCGGTCGTCATCGACGCCGGCTACAACAAGGTCGAGGGCCGAAAGTTCGACGTTGGCGACGTCGCCTTCGACGAAGCGAAAGAGGTTGCGGGTTGGATTACGCCGGTGCCCGGCGGCGTGGGGCCGATGACGGTGGCCAGCCTGCTGGGGAACTGCGTCACCGCCGCCGAACTGCGGCTTGTACGCGGGACGCAGTAATGTCGACGATCCGCGTGGTCGAGGTCGTTATCGACTCGAAGGCCGGCGGCGCGGACGCCGAATATAGCTACCTGCCCATGGACGGGCTTTCGCCCGGTGATGCCGTGATGGTCCCGCTGGGCACCCGCCAATCGCTCGGCTACGTGCTGGAAATTCGCGAGGTCGAACCGGAGGCACTAGGCTTTCCGGTGAAGAAATTGCGTAAGGTCCAGGCCAGGGTGGCGGGCGTTTCGTTGCCGCCGCAAACGTTGCGTCTGGTTCGGTTTGTCGCTCAGGAGTATCTGTGTCCGGTCTCGGTGGCATTGTCGGCAGCAGTGCCGCCCGGATTGCGGGATCGCCTCGTCGACGCCTGGATCCTTGTGGAAGAGCCTAAAGAGAAGGTCTCGGCGGTGAAGGATGAGGTTCTGCAACTGGTTCGGGAGGCCGGTGGCACCCTGGTCGAAGGCGTTTCGACGGAACTCCCCGGCCCATTGGCGCGGGCATTGCGGGTACTCACGAAGGACGGCATCTTGCGGCGGGAGATGCGTCTTGCGCCGCTGAGCGAGAAGAAAACCACCGTCAGCGTGCTCCGACTGACACGCGATGAGGCGAAGGTTTCGGCGTTTTTGGCGAAGGAAGGCAAGAAGCGCCCGGCCCAAGCCCTCACGCTGATGCGGCTGCAAACCGGCGGGGACAGCCTCCTCACCGCCGCCGAGATTCGCGCGCTGGCGGGAGTCACCGACCGAACCATTCAAGCCCTGGTTTCGGCGGGCTTCCTGGAGTTGGTCGATCCCGACGCCCAGGAACCGCCCGAACCACCCGTGCCAAACCTCGCCCAGCAGATGGCGATCGACGCCATCCTCGACGCCGTGACCGGCCAACGAAGCGAGCCGTTCTTACTGTTTGGCGTCACCGGGAGCGGAAAAACCGAGGTCTATCTCAGGGCCGCATCCGAGGCACTCGCCGCCGGGCGGCAGGTGCTCTACCTGGTGCCGGAAATCGCGTTGGCCACCCAGGCGATATCGCAGCTTCGGGCTCGGTTTGGACGCGGGGTGGCCGTTTTGCATAGCGAGTTGACACCAACGGAGCGGCTGCGAACTTGGCAGGCGATTCGCGACGGCGAGGTTTCGGTGGTGCTGGGTCCCCGGTCAGCCCTGTTTGCCCCGCTTGCCAACCTCGGCCTCATCATCATGGACGAGGAGCATGAGACGAGCTATAAGCAAGACTCCTCGCCGCGCTACCACGCCAAGTCGCTCGTTTTGGAGCTTGGGCGCGCCCACGGTTGCCCGGCCGTCCTCGGATCGGCGACCCCTTCCGTCGAAAGCTTTGCCGAGGCCGACGGAGAAGCGGCCACGCTCGGTTTGCTGCCTTTGCCGTACCGGACCGCGACCGCCGTTCTGCCCGAGGTCCGGATTCGTGATCTGGGCGAGGGTTTCCGCAACTCCCGCCCGGACCTTCTGACCGAGGAGCTGGCGGCCGAGATCGCTCTGAACCTGGAACGTGGCGAGCAGACGATTCTGTTCCTGAACCGCCGCGCTTATTCGCCGTCGCTCATCTGCCGCGACTGCGGCCACCGACCGATGTGCCCGAAGTGCAGCGTGTCCCTCAGCTTCCACCGCGGCGAACGGCGGCTCCGGTGCCACATGTGCGGCTACGAAACTCGCCCGCCCGAGACTTGTCCCGAATGCGAAGGGACGCGGGTTCAGCCATTCGGCGTTGGTACCGAACGTGTCCTCGAGCACATCCAAACGACCTATCCCGCCGCCCGCGCGGCGCGCCTCGACCGGGATGTTGCCCAGCGGAAGGGCGCGCTGGAAGAAACGCTGGCCCTGTTCCGGGCGGGAGACCTCGACATCCTCGTTGGCACGCAGATGATCGCTAAGGGGCTCGACTTCCCGAACGTCACGCTCGTCGGCGTGATCGCGGCGGATATCTCGCTGAATATTCCCGACTTCCGCAGCACGGAACGAACCTTCCAGCTTTTGTCCCAGGTCGCAGGGCGCGCAGGGCGGGGAAAGAAGCCGGGCCGGGTCATCATCCAGACGTTCAATCCGGACCACCCGGCGATTCAGCTCGCCCGCCAACACGACTACGTAAGCTTTTATGAATACGCGCGGTCCGAGCGCGAGGAGGCACTGTATCCTCCGTTTGCCCGGCTCGTTAATGTGGTGATCTCTGGTGAGGCCGAGGGTCGGGTGCAAACGGTCAGTGCCTGGGTCGCCAACCGGCTGGGCGAATTCGACATTCCGTGCCTCGGTCCGGTGGATTGCCCGCTCGAAAAGCTGCAAAATCGCCACCGACGGCACGTGATCATGAAGCTTCCGCCGGGCGCAAGCCTTGAGCCGATCACCCAGGCAATCGGACGGGCGGATTTCCCCGATGTCCAGGTTACGATCGACGTGGACGCCTACAACCTGATGTAGCCGCTAGCCGCCGACGATTCTGCGTAGCCACTTTCCGAGGCTGACGCCGATCCGGGCGCCAATGATGCCCGTAATGACGACGCCGGCCCCGCCCAACGGAGTCGCGAAGACTGCACCCATGAAGAAGCCGAGGACGCCGCCGGCGAAAGGTAGAGCCAAGCCCTGGTTCGGCGGGCGGGTGAGATTATTCGGCAGCGTTGCTCTGCTTTCGCGGAGCGTTGGTCCCGTTACCGGCCTCGCGACCGGCGGCTTCGCAACCGGTGGCTTGGTAATCGTTCTTTGCGGGGCCGAATCCTCGGCCATGTTTAGTGGTCGGAATCCATCGCCCGTCGGGTCTGGTCCCTGCCGAAGGTCTAGCTTCAGCTGCTCTGCCAACTTGTCATACACGTTGTCTTGGAGCCAGTACAGGTGCGGGTATTCCATCCGCAGGATCAGCAGCGCCAAGCGATGGTCGCCGTCTCCGCGAAGAAAGTTCGTCCAAGCTTCCTGAAACTCGTCATCGTGGTCTTCAAGCGGTTCATCAACCGCCTTCATGTAGGACAGATACGCGAAGTACCGGAGCGGCACCGGCAGACGCTGGTCTCCCGAGAAAGCCCCCATTTCCTCGTTTGCCCCGGCCACGTAGCGGTAGAAGGTCACCATCTTTTCCAGCTCGGCGCGCGCCGAAGCGTCTTGGAAAGTCAGCGCATGGATGCCGATTCGCGCCGCATCCGAGTATCCCCCGGCCCCGAAGAGCTCGTTGGCAAGCCGTGCGAATCGGCTGGCCACGTAGCCGCGAATCTCTGGGTCGCTAGGCGTGACCGAATTGATTTCGCCGACTACCTTCTGGAGGCCGTCCCAGTCATCGGTGAGCACGTGAAGGAAGGCGATCTCGAACAGCGTATCGAAGTCGCTGTAGTCCACCTCGCCGTCAGCGGTGATCGCCCGTCTGGCATAGGCGATCGCTTGCGGGTAGTTCTTCTCTGCTTTGTAGCAGCGAGAGACGCCCAGTAGATGCTTTTGGTTGTAGGGTTCAAGCCGATACGCGGTTTCAAACGCCGCCCGCCCTTTTTCTAGGCTCGGGGTCTTCTCTTTCTCCTGCCCGTTCTCGCTCTGCCAATCCGCCTGCCGCAGGAAGATCTCGCCAAGATTGCTCCAATAGACGGGCACGGTTGGAATCCGGGTGGTGAGCTTTTCCAGGCTCTTCACGGCCTCCGGGAACCGGTTATCGTACGCATAAACCAGCGCGCGACGGTTCAGGATGTAGTCGGCGGTCGGCGTAAGTGCCAGCGCCATCTTCAGCTTTTGCACCGCCGTCGCCCAATTCTCCTCCTCCTCGGCCCTCCTGGCCGCGTCCATCAATGCCTCTACCTCGTCGCCGTATAGCGACGTCTCGTCGTAGCTTCGGCGAGACTCTTCGTTGCTGAGCACCGACCAAGCTTCGTTGATCAACCGGTATCGCTCAGGCTCTTTCTCGGGCGGATGCTTTCGAATCAGGTTGTAGTAAGCACGCTTGATCTCCGCCGGGCTTGCGTCGGGAGTCACCCCAAGCATTTCATAAAGTGACGCCGCCATGGTTCAGCCTTCAAGGTCGAAGATCGCGTCGGCCAGCATGCCGCCCGCCGTCTCGATCCGCGATTCGTTGCCCTCCGCAAGCGCGCTCTTGAGCTCGATGAGGGACTCCGAGATCGGCTTTGCCTCGTCTCCCTTCTCGCCAACGAGACGCTCGCCCTTGCGGATCAGCGATTCGAACTGGCGGGAGTACGGGCTAGACTTCCAGATCTCGTCGATGCGATCCGATGCCTGCGCCTTTTGTTCATCCGACATTCGGCTTGCCGTGGCAGCGACGCCGATGTCGAGCGATTTGTCTAACCCTGGAATCCATGCACGTAGACGAATCATTCCGTTGAGGTCGTAGCTGAACGCCACTTTAAGTGGGTGCGGGTTACCCGACTGGTTCGGCGGGATGTCCGTGATGCGGCCGATGATGTCCGTCTTCACAGCGTCGGTCGCGAGCTTGGCTTTGCCGGTCGGATCCTGCAGAATCTCGATTTCCAGCTCGCGCTGGTCGGCGCTCATGAGCGAGTAGTCGCGCTCCACCATCACCGGAATCTTCTGATTCGGCATCAACAGCGGCTCATACATGAGCATTCTTTGGCCGCCGACATCCGACATGATGTCGATCCCGATTCCGATCGGCGCGATATCGGCAACGATGAGCCCGGTCTCCGAGGAGATGAGGTCCTGGATGATCGCCGCCTGAACCGACGCGCCGTAGGCAACCGCCAAATCCGGGTGGATTTCGGTCGAGCCCGGCTTGCCAAACGCCTCTGAGACCAGGTCGCGGACGGCCGGAATGTAGGTCGTTCCGCCGACGAGGAGGATGCGGCCGATGCTGCTCGGGCGCAACTTGCCTGACTGGAGCGCGGTCTTCAAAACCGTGCGGGCGCGGTCAAGTAGCGATGCGATTTCGTCTTCGTACTCCTCTCGGGTGATGCGGACCTCGAGGTTCACCATTTCGCCGCCCTTTTGGCCAAACCGGGCAACGGAGATTTCGGCTTCGCGTCGGGTGGATAGGTCCTTCTTAGCACTTTCGGCAAACGCCTTCAGCTCGCGCCGTACGTCGCTTAGATGGTCCGTCCGCGCGCCGGTGGCGTGAAACTTTCGCAGGATCAGGTCGATCATCCGGTTGTCGAAGTCCTTTCCGCCCAGCTTGGTGTCGCCAAAGCTGCTCTTCACGTCCATGATGCCGGACACCATCTCGAGCGTGGTTACGTCCAGGGTTCCGCCGCCAAAGTCGAACACAACGAGCTGCTCTTCCCGCTCGAGGTTCTTCACTCCGAACGCCATTGCGGCGGCGGTGGGTTCGTTGATGAGGCGCAGTGCGTTGAGGCCGGCAATCTGGGCCGCGTTGTGGGTGGCGGCTTTCGCCTGGTCCGGAAAGTTTGCCGGAACGGTAATGACAACGTCGGAAACCGACTCGCCTAGCGAAACTTCGGCCACGTGCTTCAGCTTTCGAAGGATGAGGGCGGAGACTTCCTCGGGGCGATAGGTTTCGCCGCGCAGGCTCACGGTCGCATCAGTGCCCATGAGGCGCTTGACTTCGCGAACGCCAAAGCCGGGCTGGTCCACGCGGCTGAGGGCCTCCTGGCCGACGAGCAACTCGCCTGCCGCGCTCACCGCGACCAAGCTCGGCACGATGGCCGACTGCGTCCGCGGGTCCAACAATGCCTCATACCGATCGTTTCGGTAGACCGCAACCTCGGAAGTTGACGTCCCTAAGTCCATGCCGATTGAAAACTTTGCCACTGCTATTCCCCTACCTTAACTTCGGCGGGCCGGATGATCCGGACGCCATTCTGAAAACCCCAACGCTCAATCCCAACGATTTCGCCAGCCGGCCGTTCCGACTTTTCCGTGCTCACCACCACGTGCAAGCCCTCCTGCACACGGTCGCCCGGTTCGGGGCGGATGACGGAAAATCCGGTTGCCGCAAGGGCGGCCGAAAGGTCTTTGAACTCACGCTCAAATCGCTGTAACCGTTCCTCGCTCTGACCCGGAAAGCTTAACGCGCGGGCGATCGCCTCAAAGTGATCTATCACACTCTTTTCCCAGGTGGCCACCTCGGTGCGAAGGCGTTCGGTCTCGACGTTCGTTTTCGTCATCCAGTCGTCCAGGCGACGTCTCTCTTCGAGGGTTCCCTGAAGTGCAGCGCGAAGCTGCTCAATCTGGGCGCGTTCGCTCTCGATCTGTTCTAGGGTCGCCGAGACACCAACGCTCATCCGGCCAACCAGTTTTTCTAGCGGCTTGAGGTCGGGGAAGACGGTCGGTTCCGGCTGCGGCAAGGGCGCGACTTCATCCGGCGTGAAAAACATGGTGCCTGCCGCGACGAGCAGGGCCAGTCCGGTGAAAAGCAACGGCGTCTGACCGACCCCCGGCAGGACGACGCCAGCGACCGAGAGGAGAACCCCAATGCCGGCGGCGGCGGGAGCAAGTCGGCGGGCGTGATTTGGCAAGTTTGGTGCGGCTGACAATCGAGTCCATCCCCTGGGAGTTCAAGCCGGTAAAGAGCCCGAACCCCGACGGAAGAAACTATACACGCACACCCGACGCTTTTTGAGCGAAACGCCGCCGCAAGCCTTACTTCAGTGCCGCTGCAATCTCTTTTCCACGGGATGCATCAAAACCCATCCAGAGGTTCGTCACCTTTCCGGCCGCCGAAACCCGTACGAAGAACGGGAAAGCAGGTGGTCGGATTTTGCTGATCAAAGCGCGGTCGGAGGCAGCCGTAGCGCTCAGAACTCGCTTCGTTTCCTTTGCAGAGAATCGGTCAAACCATTTCTGCGCCGCGAGGCTCGCGGGAGTACCGTCCCCTAGGAGAAGTAACGTAGCCTTCGAGCCAGGAACCCGCAGCGAGTCGCCCACCTGGATCGGGTCGCCGGTATCGGGAAGCTCGAACGGACTGTATCCTTGGGGAAGTGGCGCGGAGAACCACTTCGGGCTCTCCGGCAAATCTCGGTAGTTGGTAAAAGTCCAAATGTACGTGGAGCGCGCCATCGGGGTTTGGCTGTATCGCCGAACGTTGAGCAGTTCGCCGCGCGGTCCAACCGTAATTTTCAGATCCAGCTCGCTATCGGTGCCCTTGAATTTTCCGTGCACCACGTCTCCAGAAACGCCGCCGACAACCGCGCGGCCATCCGTATTCCAAACGGTCTCCTTCGGCAGTTGCGATCGCAGGCTGCGGCCGAAGTAGAACCCGGGGAAGGCGATGCTCGAGTATTCGGAGAGGCGTGATGGGCGTCGCCCCGGGCCGTGATCCTCGTCGTACATGCGCGCATCGTGGTCGATATCCATCGCCCCCTCCCGGGTTGAAAACAGCTCATAGTTCAGCGCGGGATCTTGGATGCGCATGTAGGCGCGGTAACCGTCGCCAAGCCGAATCTTGCCCAACAGCGGCTTGCCCTTATCAGCGGCGCGGAAGGCAAAGTCGGCCGCGAAAGCGCCTTTTCGGGTCCGGAAGGTCTCGGCCTTCGCGAGAAGCGAGAGGGCGGCATCCGCCGGACCGGGGAAGAGGACGAGAACGAGACCTTGCCAAATCATTTCGGTGTGCCCTGCCCGGAACCGTTCTCCGGGCGACGTTTCAAGTTATACGCCGGGTTTTCGTGAATCGCGTGCCAGACCCGCCCAAAGACGGCATCTTCTGGCTGGCTCGCGTCGACGATGACCCACCGAGAGGAATCGGCGGTGCGCAGGATAAACCCTTCCCGAATTCGCTTGTGGAATTCGATCGGCTGCGCTTCGATGCGGTC
>Ga0247832_1000163_pt1 | contig 133093 bp, 144 predicted proteins | sample LaCruzMarch2015__10_FD_192407 | JGI IMG/M metagenome (GOLD analysis project Ga0247832, IMG submission 192407) | Freshwater microbial communities from meromictic Lake La Cruz, Castile-La Mancha, Spain - LaCruzMarch2015_4m | ecosystem: Environmental > Aquatic > Freshwater > Lake | place: Spain... | reverse complement strand
TCGCCTCCCGGCGACTCAGAAAACTTACAGCACTGTCGGCTCACGCCTCTCAGTCTCAGTAAGTCCGCGTCCCGTTTGAGCTCTCGCTCTCTGGGGTGCAGTCCAAAATCATATCACCTGGTTGGGGGCTTGGGCGTCTCGAGGGCTTCAGCCCAGGGCATGAAGCGGTCCAATGTCTCCTGGCGGTTGGCCACCAGGACCGGAAAATTCGTCTCAGCCAGGTCCGTCCCGGCCTGCAGCCCTTGCGGACTTGGTCCAAGCCAACGCAAGGGACACCCCAGTTCCTCCAGGACCACCCAGGCCGCCGCCAGGTCCCAGATCTTCGGTGTGGCCTCCAGGGCCGCCATGGTCTGGCCCATGGCCACCGACACCAGGTTCAAGCTGGCCACGCCCAGCAGGCGAATCTTTCCAGGAAAAGGACGGTGCGGCAGCTTCTGAAGCACCCGGATCGATCGGCTGCAAAGGGAGGCACAGCCGGCATTGTGCAATTGCTGGGCCGGCGGCGGAATGGGTTTGCCGTTGCGCCAGGCGCCCAGACCCCGGATCGCCACGATGCGCTGACGCAGCGGCGGCACATCCAGGATCCCGAGCACCGGCACTCCGGCCTCGAAACGGGCCATCGAGATCGCCCAATAGGGGATGCCGGCGGCGAAGTTGGTGGTGCCATCCAGCGGATCCACCACCCAGTAAGCAGGACTCGCGGGCACCTGCTGGCGGCCTTCTTCGCTGAGGACGCCCTCTCCAGGGAACAGCTCCGCCAGCCCCTCGACCAGCGTGGCGTCGCTCCAGCGATCACAGGCGGTGATGAAGGAGCCGTCCGCCTTCAGATCCGGGTGGCTGTGGCCGAAATCGGCGCGCTGCCGCTCGGCGACCCGATCAATCAAGGTCTCCAGCCGAGGATCGAGGGGTTGTGGGGAAAGAGGCGTCATCCCAGTTCCAGCTCCAGGACCTGGCTGAGGCTGCGGGAAGTGTCCTCCCGGAACTGACGCACGTTGACGCGAGACAACAGAACCAGGGCCGCCAGGGCCACCAGCAACTCCACCCCCAGCACCAGGGCGAAGGCGCCATAGGGGCCCTCCCCAAGGGGCAGGGAGCGACCGATGTCGTACAGGCCACCGCCGAGCAGTTTGCCGATCGCCCTGGACAGGGCCTGGGCCAGACCCCAGACCCCGACGAAGGTGCCAGCAGCCTGAGGCAAGGTGAGATCGAGCATCAGGCACAGGGCGCTGTTGGTGCCGATGCCCGCCGCCAGACCGAACAGCACCATCACGGCCTGAAGGAAGGGGATCCTCGCCGTCAGGCCCGCCACGATCAGCAGCAGCAGGGACAGGGCGATCAGCTGGCAGCCCAGACGAGCCGTGGCCATCTTGCCGAGCCGGGGAACCACCCAGAGACCCGCCAGCAGCAAGCCCACCAGGGTGCCGACGCCCCAGAAGGCGTTGAGCTGGGCCGTGGCGGCGATCGGCATGGCGAAGACCTGGGCGCCATAGCTCTCCAGCACCGGATCCTGCAGGAACAGCGCGAGGGTGAACAGGATCAGGAAGGAAAAGAAGATCAGCACCTGGCGGCTGGAGGTGATCAGAGTCCAGGACTGCCTCAGGCCGATGGCATCCTCCCGCCGGGCCGTTGTCCCGTCGCTGCGCTCGCGCAGGGGCGATTCCATTCCCCAGGTGGCCACAACCGTCAGCAGCATCACCGTCGCCGCCACGATCGTCATGAAGCGGGAGAGGGTCGCCTGCAGCACCACCGGATCGCTGACCCCGTCAAGGGAGCGCAGGCTCACTCCGATGGCCACGGCGCCGATGACGATGCCGACCGTGAGCATGCACCAGATGATGCTCACCGCCCGGGGCCGCTCCTGTTCGCTGGTGCGGTCAATCACCAGGGCCAGGTAGGGGGTGGTCGCCAGGGAAATCGCCAGGCCATAGAGGGCAAACAGGCCGCAGAGGGACGCGATGCCAAGGGCGAGGCCGGGCTGGCTGCCGTCCTGCAGCAGACGTCCGACCTCGAAGATCAGGGGTACCGACAGCACCGCCAGCAGGCAGAACGCCGCCGTGCCGATCAGGACGTAGGGAACCCGATGCCGGGAGGCCAGGGGATGGGCATCGGAGATCTGGCCGAACAGCACCCGCGACGGGGCCACGAACTGCTCAAAGGCCAGGGCGCCACCCACCAGCAGTCCGGGAAAGCCCAGCTCACTGAGCATGATCCGGTTGAGCAGACCGGAAAAGATCACCGCCAGGCAGCCCAGGCATCCCTGGAAAAGACCCAGGCGCATGGTGGCGGGGAGGGTCAGGCCGGAGCGGAGGTGGGACGACAACGGGCGTCAGGACCCCGGCGGCATGGCCTCGCGCCCGATCGGGCTGCCGGCCCGGCAGGCGGGAATCAGGGGCTGGGGCTCCACCGGAATTTCCGACGAACCTGCCGCCCTCGGGCTGGTGGCCGGCAGGGACTGGCGCTGGCACAGGCCAACCTGGTCGAGGCCGGTGAAGCGCCGCAACCGGGCCAGGGCCTTGTTGTAATCAGAGATGGCCGTCGACCAGCGCACTTCGGCCTGGGTGAGGTCGCGCTGGGTGTCCACCACCTCCCGCTGGGTGGTGACGCCGGCCTGGAAGCGCAGGCGGGCCAGCCGCAGGGATTCCCTCGTGGAGATCACCTCGCGGGAGGTGGTGGTGATATTGCGGTTGTTCTTCTCCAGCTCGTAGAAGTTGGTTTCCACCTCCTGGCGGATGGCGTCGCGCTGCTGGGCGAACTGATAGGTGCTCTGCTGGGCCACCTGCTTCTGGCGGCGGTAGTTGGCCCGGGCGGCACCGCCGTCGAACAAGGTCCAATTGAGGTTCAGACCCACCGTGTTCTCGACCGACCAACCCTCGTTGCCGAAGTTGACCCCGGGGGTATTGAGGTTGGCGAACTGAACCCCCCTGGTGCGACCACCGGTAAGGCCGTAGGCGATGTTCAGAAACGGCTGGACCCGGCCCAGGGCGGTGTTTGCCTCGCTGTTGGCGATGGAGATGTTGAGCAGGACATTGTCGAGCTCCTCGCGGAAGGCATAGGCAGCAACGATGCTCTCCTGCAGCGAGGGCAGCCAGGAGCCCACCACCCGGGAAGGCTCCTTGGAGGTGGGCGTCACGTCCTGGGGCAGATCGAGCAGGGCAGCCAGGGCGCGGCGGGCGATGGCCTGGTCGGCCAGACCCTGGGTGAGGACCTGCTGATCGCGGGCCAGCTGGGTTTCCGCCTCCAGCACCTCCAGCTTGGTGGCCACACCGGCCTGAAAACGGGCCTTGGCATCCCGCAGGCTCACCAGGGACGAGCGCACCGATTCCTGGCCGATGCGGACGGTTTCGTCGGAGACCTGGAGGTTGAAAAAGGCCTCCGCCGCCTCCAGGCGCCGGGCCCGAAGGCCGATCAGGTACTGGTTCTTGGCCTGCTCGAACCTGTCGCGGGCTGCGGCGATCTGCGGCGTGCGGGTGGGATTGATCAGGCCCCAGCTGGCCTGGATCACCGCCGACATCCGCCAGATGCTGGTGATCGTGTTGCCGGGCTGCTGGCCGGTGCCCGTGAATGCACTGCTGAACTGCTCCCCACCGGTGTAGGTGGGCAGGCTGCTGGCGTTGAGCTGGATCGTGGGGTACCAGAGGGCGATCTGGGCGCGCAGGGCCGACTGGGCCTGCTCCACCTGGCTGGCGATCGCCTTGAGCTCGGGGTTATTGACTTCGACCAGGGTTTCCACATCGGCCAAGCCGAGGGGGCGCAGTTCACGGATGCGGACCTGGGCCGGCTTCACCGGCAGGGCCAGGGGATTGGGAGCCCGAAGATCCTGCAGGGCGGGGGGCAACTCCTTGGCGGCGGGAGCCAGCACGTTGGGGTTGGACTTCGGCCGGGGTCCCTTGACCTCCGGCGCCAGGGGCAGCGGCTCAACAGCCGGAACCGCCTGGCTTACAGGGGCGGAAGCCGGCTGGGCCCCTGCCGGCAACATCTGCAAGCCGACCGACGGAAGCACCACCAGTGCCGCGAGCAGGAGTGGTTGGGGCCTCACGTTGAACCGTTCGCTTCCGCCCGAGCTTAAGCATCTCCCCGTGGGGTGCCGAGGCAGGCGGCCACCAGATCGTCCGCACCCCCCAGCAACCGGACCGGCACGGGCAGGCGGAGGCGCAGCTCCGCCAGCGTGGTGTCGTCGAGAAACACCTCCTCCCCCTCCCGCAGCATCACCCTGGGCAGCAGCAGTTCCTCACCCAGGTCATGGCCGCCGAGCCCCTCGATCAGGTCGGAGCCCGTGAGCAGCCCGGTGACCACCTGCTCCTGGCCCCAGTAGGGACTGGGCAGGCCGTGGAGCAGCAGCTCCAACCCCTCAACGCTGTTCAAGCGCTCCACCACCGGTTGCAGCGCCTCCGCCACCAGCCGTCCCACCACCCAGCTGCAGCGACGGCCGGTGGCGATCCGGCTCGGCAGCTCCAGGGTGGCTTCCTCCAGATCCTCGAGGAAGGCGCGGATGCTGCCGACGCCGTTCTCCTGCTGGGGCAGGTCCTCGTAGCTGGCCCGGGGAGGCAGGGGCTGGCCGGCGATCAGGAACCACTCATCGGAGAGCCAGGCGAAGCGGCTGCCGCTGCTGGCCTGGAAGATCCGCTGCAGACGCTCCACCCGAGCGATCACCTCCAGGGCCCCATCGCGATCGACCGGTCGCAGCGCATCGCCATCCGGCCGGAAGCGGGTCAGACCCACCGGCACCACCGCGGTGGACAGCACCGCCGGCCAGGGTCCGGTGGCGAAGCGCGCCAGGTCGGTGAGGGTGCGCTCCAGGGCCTCCCCGTCGTTCAGCCCCGGACACACCACCACCTGGGCGTGGATCTGCAGGCGCCGCTCGGCGAACCAGGCCAGCTGCTGCAGCAGCAGGCCGGCCCGCGGATTGACCAGCAGGCGGCTGCGCAGCTCCGGGTCGGTGGCATGGACCGACACGAACAGGGGGGAGAGGCGCTGCTCTTCAATCCGGCTCCAGTCGGCCGGCGTCAGGTTGGTGAGGGTGAGGTAGGAGCCGTAGAGAAAGCTGAGCCGGTAGTCGTCGTCCTTGAGGTAGAGACTGCCGCGGCGCCCCGGCGGTTGCTGGTCGATGAAGCAGAAGGGGCAGTGGTTGTTGCACTGGCGCAGGCCATCGAACAGGGCTTCGCTGAAGCCCAGCCCCAGCCCCTCGTCCAGGTCCTTCTCCAGCTCCACCACATGCAGGCTGCCATCGGGGTCTTCCACCTCCAGCACCAGCTCCTCCTCCCCCTGGAGCACCTGAACGTCGATCAAGTCCCTCGGCCGTATCCCGTTGATGCTTCGCAGGCGATCACCCGGCTGAAAGCCGAGCTCCTCGGCGATCGATCCCGGCTCCACCGTGGCCACCAGCGCCGGCCGGGGTTGGTTGACAGGCCCGGCAAGGGCAGAGGAAGGCTCCTTCCACACGGGCGATGACGGCGAGGACGACAGAACTGTGGCTCCAGTGTGGCGGCCCCGCCCGCTCAGGGGGTGACCCCCTCCAGGCCCCGGAACCCCAGCAGGATCACCAGACCGAACAGCAGCCGATAGATCACGAAGATCCAGGTGCTGTTCTGCTGCAGGAAGCGGAGCAGCCAGGCGATCGCCAGCCAGGAGACCACCGCCGCTGCGGCGATGCCCACCAGCATCGGAATCACACCGCCGGTGGCCACCGAACCGACGGCCGTCTTGAGCTCCACCAGCCCCGCCAGGGTGATGGCGGGGATTCCGAGCAGAAACGAAAAGCGCGCGGCGTCGGCCCGCTGCCAGCCATCGAACAGGGAGGCCGTCAGGGTGCTGCCCGAGCGCGACACCCCAGGGATCAGAGCCAGGGTCTGGGCCAGGCCGACCAGCAGGCCGTCGCGGGGGGTGACGGCCTCAAGCAGGCGACGGCGACGGCCCACCAGTTCGGCCACCGCCAGCAGCAGCGCCATCACGATCGAGACGATGGCGATCGACGTCAGGCTGCGCAGGGGGGAGGTCTCGTAGCCGGGCAGCAGCAGCTTGATGGCCAGACCCGCCAGCAGGATCGGCACCGTCCCGATGGCGATGGCGACACCCAGCCGCGCCGGCGGATCGTTCCACTGGCCATGGCGGAAGGCGCGAGCCACACCGGCGCCCACCTCAGCGAGGTCCTTGCGGAAATAGCCGAGCACGGCGGCGATGCTGCCCAGCTGGATCACGGCTGTAAACGCCACTCCGGGATCTCCCCAGCCCAGGAACACCGGGACCACCTTGAGGTGGGCCGTGCTGCTGATCGGCAGGAACTCCGTCAACCCCTGAACGATCCCCAGAACGAGGGCGTGCCAGCAGGCCTCGGCCAGGGGCAAGGAGGCGGCCGTCGCGACCAGCGGCATGGGGGGAGCCGATACTGCGGCTGACCCTATGGCCGGACGGGCCACGGAAGCACCCACCCCGCCCCTTAAGGTTGGTCAAGTTTCTTCACAACCAGGTGATCGGGGTCCCACCCACCCTTGCGACTCGCCCCACGGCCCTGCCGGGTCTTCCGATCGCTCCTGCCTCGGCAGCCATCCCGGCCGCCGCCGTGCTGCCGCTGACGGCTGCCCTGCTGGTCACCGTGCCGGTGTTCCTGCAGGCCCCCTGGGTGCGCTCCGCGCCGATGGCGGCGGCCCTGTTCACCCTCCCCCTGATGGCCCTGGCCCTGCTGCTGGAGCGCCGGGGCCAGGGGCAGTGGCAGCAACTGGGCGTGCTCCTGGTGGGCTTCTGCGGCAGCTGGCTGGGCGGCTGCCTGTTCTGGGGCTGGTTCCGGCTCCACCCCGTGATGCATCTGCCGATCGAAGCCTTCGCCCTGCCCCTGGCATTGGCTGGCCTCGGAGGCCGCTGGCGGCTGGCGGGCGCCTTTTACCTGAGCTCCCTGCTCGGCACCGCCAGCACTGACGGGGTGATCGCGGCTGCCGGCATCATGGACCTCTGGCCCCAGGTGCTCAACGCTCCCCTGGCCGAGGCGCCGCTGCTGCTGCAGGGGGCCGCCATCGAGGTGCTGCAGCCCTGGCCTTTGGCCTTGATCGGCCTGACGGCGAGCCTGCTGGTGCTGATCTGCCGGCGCTTCTGGCTCCTGGGCGGGCCCTGGCGGGTCGCCGCCGCGGCCCTGGGCACCACCCTGGCCGTCGACACCCTGTTTCTGGGCGCGGCCCTGGTGGCCCCCCACCTGAGCGGCCTGATCTGAAGATCTGCAAAAGCAAGGCCGCCTGCCGAGAGAGACCACGGGGCTTTCTGTAACGTTGCACGGGTGGTCTGCGGATCACCGCCCTGTCCCTGCCAGGGTCCCCTGGTTCTATCCCTAAAAGGAGTGTCGTGATGAAGCGGCTGCTTGCCTGGTTGATGAGTGGTGTGGTCCTGGCTGGTCTGCTCGTTACCCTGCTTCTGCCCGGTGCCGCCCTCGCTGCGGAGCGCCGCAACGAGATCGACGACAAGATTGCCGAGAGCGGCGGCAAGGTGGATCTCAACAACGCCTCGGTCCGCCGTTTCCAGCAATACCCCGGCATGTATCCGACCCTGGCCGGCAAGATCGTCCTCGGTGGTCCCTACGAGAACGTCGACGACGTGCTGGAGCTGGAGCTGACGGACCGCCAGCGGGAGCTCTTCAACAAGTACAAAGACAACTTCACCGTGACCCCGCCCGCGATTGCCCTCAACGAAGGCTTCGATCGCATCAATGACGGCGTCTATCGCTGAGCCTGCGGATCTGGGGCCGGGCCCCTGCCGCCCCAGCTCAATCCATCGTCTGCGAACCGTCGTCAATACGACGGTTTTTTTGTTGGCGGCAGGACGGCCGCCGCCCGTCCCATAGGCTCTCCACCACAAAGCAGGGTGTAAAGGGGTGAAGCAGCCGCTTGGATGAGCCGGATCCGCGCATGGCCCCCCACTGGGACGTGGTGGTAGTGGGCAGTGGCGCCGCAGGACTGATGACCTGCCTGGAGTTGCCCCCCCACCTGCGGGTGCTGCTGCTGAGCAAATCCAGCAGCCCCCCCTCCGCCAGCCGCTGGGCCCAGGGCGGCATCGCCGCCGTCACCGGAGCCGAGGACAGCTTCGCCAGCCATGTCGCCGACACGCTCAAGGCCGGTGCCGGCCTGTGCGATCCGGAGGCGGTGGAGGTGCTGGTGCGGGAGGCACCAGCCTGTGTCGAGCGGCTCGTGCAACTGGGCATGGCCTTCGACCGCACCCCTCAGGGTCTGAGCACCACCCTCGAAGCCGCCCACAGCCACCGCCGGGTGCTGCATGCCCAGGACCGCACTGGCGGCGCCCTGGTGGATGCCCTGGAGCGGGAAGTGCGGCGCCGGCCGGGGCTAGAGCAACGCAAGGGAATCCCCGCCCTGCAACTGTGGGTGGAGGACGGCCGCTGCGTCGGGCTGCAGGTGCTCGAGGGGAATTACCTGCGCTGGCTGCGGGCCGGTGCGGTGGTGCTGGCCAGTGGTGGCGGCGGCCATCTGTTTGCCCACACCACCAACCCGACCCAGGCCAGCGGCGATGGCGTGGCCATGGCCTGGAGCGCCGGCGCCAGGGTGCGGGACCTGGAGTTCGTGCAGTTCCACCCCACGGCGCTGATGCTGCCGGACGCCCCCCATTTCCTGATCAGCGAAGCCGTGCGCGGCGAAGGGGCGCGACTCTTCGACGACGGCGGCCATTCTCCGGTGGCACAGCTGGAGGGGGGCGATCTGGCCCCCCGTGACCAGGTGAGCCGCGCCCTGGCTCGCTGCATGGCGGAGCAGGGGGTGACCCATCTCTGGCTCGACCTGCGGCCGGTGGGCCGCGAACGGCTGGAACGCCAGTTCCCGACCATCCTGCGCCGCTGCCGAGAGCTGGGGCTTTCGCCCTGCGACGCCCCGATTCCCGTCGCCCCGGCCGCCCACTACTGGATGGGGGGCGTCGGCACCGACCTGGAGGCCGCCACCAGCCTGAGCGGCCTCTACGCGGTGGGGGAGGTGGCCAGCACCGGGGTGCACGGGGCCAACCGCCTGGCCAGCAACTCGCTGATGGAATGCCTGGTCTTCGCCCGCCGGCTGCGCCATCTGCGACCCCAGCCCCTGCCGCCTGCGCCGCGGGGCACGCCCATCGCGGCCCCGCAGCTGAACCGGGCTGAGGTTCTGTCGAGCCCCGATGAGGCCAGCCTGATCGCGGCGATCGGCGACCTGCGCCGGCTGTGCTGGCAGGTGGCCGGGGTGGAGCGGCGCGGGGTGGATCTCATCGGTGCCCTGGGCCGGGTCCGCAGCCAACGCTCCGGCCACGAACGGTCTCCCCTGCTGCGCCGGGCCCACGACCTGCCGCCCGGCCAGGAACTGCAGCTGACGCCCGACCAGAGCCACCGCCTGCTGCTGCTTCAGGATCTGCGCCAGCGGCTGGTGCTGGCGGAACTGCTGATGGAGGCCGCCGCCTTCCGGGGGGAGAGCCGGGGCGGCCATTACCGCACCGATGCCCCTGCCCCCCAGCTGTTCTGGCGTCGTCACACGATGCAGCGACGGGGCCGATCCCCCTTCACCGGTCCGGTGGGCCAGAGCTGAGGGGAGCGCGCCTCAGTTGGCGGGGGCTGCGGGGTCCCTGTAGCCGCTCAAGGCGGCGAGCTGGGCGAGGGTCTTCTGGCCGGAATCCAGCTGGCCCTTGATTTCCCAGGTGGGGAAGCCCTGGATGTTCTTGCTGGCGCAGAGCGCCGCCTGGTTGTCGCGGCCATCGGGCGCGCACTCGATGATCTTGAGCTTGGCCGTGGCCTCCTTGCCGAAGAGCTCCTTCTGGTCGTGGCAATGGGGGCACCAGTAGGCCGAATACATGGCGGCGCCGGTGCTGGTGAGGTGCTCGGCGAGGGCCAGGGTGGCCGGGGTGCTGGCAGCGACCACCGGCCGGGCCATGCCGGGGCCGGTGGTGGCCTCGGGGCGGTTGAGGGAGGTGGCCCAGCCGAGGCCGATCAGACCAACGGCCAGGACGGTGAGGACACCGCGGAAGAGCAAGGCGCCGGTGTCCTCCCACTCTCCGCCGATCAGGCTCAGCACGAACAACGACAGACTGATGACGGCCGACATCAGACAGAAGGTGCAGAAGGCCTTGATCTGAAAGGCCATCACCCCCACCAGCACCAGGCTGAAGATCGCCATGCCGGCGCTGAGCAGGAACAGGCCCCACCAGCTGAGTCCATTGACGCTGGTGCGGGCCTCGCCCTTCAGCACCAGCGGCAGCAACGCCATCACCAGCACCGAGCCATAGGCCAGGAAGCCGAACAGGGAGAGGGGCTGGCCGAAGACACTCCCCCAGGGGCTGTTGAGCACCTTGTCGCAGCCCTCGGCGCCGCCGGGGCAACTGAGGTTGCCGATCACGCCCCAGCGGTTCAGGGTGATCGCAGCGGTGTCGATCACACCGATCGTGGCCAGCACGGCCATCACCACCCGCGCCCAGCGGCGACCCGGCTCGGGTCGGCGGCGATTGGTGAGGCGGCTGGCGAGGCGGGTGGAAGTCACAGGCACGGACGAGTCGTGGGGCGATTCTCGCAGCCGCGGGGGCTTGCATAGGGTGGAGATCGGCGTTGGCGCCCACTCTCTTGAGGCCGGCAAGCCGGCCCGCCCCCCCCCCCCCCTTTCACCCGCAACAGCATGTCTCCCCAGCCCAGCCAAGAACGGCCCACCGTGGCCTTCACCCACCTGGGTTGTGAGAAGAACCGGGTGGACACGGAGCACATGCTCGGCCTGCTGGCGGAGGCCGGCTACGGCGTCAGCGCCGACGAAAGCGAGGCACGGGTGGTGGTGGTCAACACCTGCAGCTTCATCCAGGACGCCCGCGCCGAATCGGTGCGCACCCTGGTGGAACTGGCCGAACAGGGCAAGGAACTGATCATCGCCGGCTGCCTGGCCCAGCATTTTCAGCAGGAGCTGCTGGACTCCCTGCCGGAGGCGCGGGCGATCGTCGGCACCGGCGACTACCAGCACATCGTGGAGGTGCTGGAGCGGGTTGAGGCCGGGGAGCGGGTCAACAGGGTCAGCGCGGTGCCCACCTTCGTGGGCGACGAACACCTGCCCCGCTACCGCACCACCTCCGAGGCGGTGGCCTACCTCAAGGTGGCCGAAGGCTGCGACTACCGCTGCGCCTTCTGCATCATCCCCAGGCTGCGGGGCGACCAGCGCTCCCGCCCGATCGAATCGATCGTGGCCGAAGCCCACCAGCTGGCCGCCCAGGGCGTGAAGGAGCTGATCCTGATCAGCCAGATCACCACCAATTACGGGCTGGATCTCTATGGCAAACCGCGGCTTGACGACCTGCTGCGGGCCCTCGGGGAGGTGGAGATTCCCTGGATCCGGGTCCACTACGCCTATCCCACCGGCCTCACCGACACCGTGCTCGCCGCCTACCGGGACGTTCCCAACGTGCTGCCCTACCTGGACCTGCCCCTGCAGCACAGCCACCCGGAGGTGCTGCGGGCCATGAACCGTCCCTGGCAGACCGGGGTCAACGGCGCCCTGCTGCAGCGCATCCGCGAGCAACTGCCGGACGCCGTGCTGCGCACCACCTTCATCGTCGGCTTCCCCGGTGAGACCGAGGCCCATTTTGAGCATCTGCTGGCGTTCGTGGCCGAGCAGCGTTTCGATCACGTCGGCGTGTTCAGCTTCTCCCCCGAGGACGGCACCGCCGCCGCCGAGCTCGACGATCCGGTGCCGCCTGAGATCGCCAGTGAGCGGCGGGACCGGCTGATGGCCCTGCAGCAACCGATCGCCGCCGCTCGCAACGCCGCCTGGGTGGGCCGCATCGTGGACGTGCTGATTGAGCAGGAGAACCCCACCACTGGCGAGATGCTGGGCCGTTGCGCCCGCTTCGCCCCTGAGGTGGACGGCGAGGTGCATGTCAGTCCTGGTGAGGGCGGACTCTGCGCAGCGCCGGGGACGATGGTGCCGGTGCGGATCACCGCGGCCGACACCTACGACCTGCGCGGCGAGGTGGTGGGGGCCGGCGCCATGGTGCGTGAGGCCCAGGCCACAACGCGGAGCGGGGCTTGAGCCCCAGCCCCGGAGCCGGCTGGCTGCAACGGCACCAGCGCCCCCTCTTCCTCGTCGCCTCCGGCCTGAGCACCTCCGGATCCTTTGCCGGGCTGACGGCCAAGGGCTGGATCCTGATGGCCGGCACCGGCAATCCGCTGTTGCTGGCCCTGCATTTCGCCGCCCTGGCCCTGCCCAGCCTCCTGGTCAGCGGCCGGGCGGGGGTGCTCACGGATCGGCTGGGCTGCGAAACCATGCTGATCCGCTCCCAGTGGGGTCTGTTCGGCGGGGCCACCCTGGGGGCCCTGGCCATTCCCTTGCTGCAGGGAACGGGGCAGGTGGTCCTGCTGCTTCTGAGCACGCTGGTGGTGGGCGTCTCCAGCTCCTTTGAGCTCACAGCCCGCAGCAAGTACTGCTCCCTGCTGGTGGAACGGCCGGAGCAGGTGGCGCCCTATCTGGCCAGCTTCTCAGTCGTGTTCAATGTCGGCAAGCTGGTGGGCCCTCCCCTGGGGGGCTGGCTCGTGGCCCTCTCCGGGCCCGCCATGGCCCTGGCGATCGATGCGGCAACTTATCTGGTGCCGATCGCCACCGTGATCTGGCTGCTGCGGCCCCACCGGGAGCTGGAGCAGCGCAGCGCCGGGGGGGAAGGGGCCAGCCTCGGGGCCGCCTGGCGGGAGTGCGGTTCGACCCTGCGCCATGTGCTGCGCTTCACCACCGTGGCCTGCCTGGTGGGCTTCTTCCATCCGGGCCTGGCCCCCCTGATCGCCGCCGAAGTGATTGGCCCCTCGCCGCAGGACCTCGGCCTGTTCACCAGCGTGCTGGCGGCCGGCAGCATCGCCGGCGGGGTGGTGCTGCAGCGCAACAGCGCCGCCCTCAGCCAACGACCGGTGCTGCTGCTGGGGGGTTGCGCCGTGGTGGTGTCCCTGGCTCAGCTGGGGATGGCCACGGCCAATGGCGGCCCGACGGCCCTGGCGATGGCGCTGTTGATCGGCGCCGGTACGGCCGGCCTGCTGGCCGGTTCCAGCCTGATCCTCCAGGTGGGGGCACCCATGGCCCTGCGCGGCCGCATGGCCGGCCTGGGGCAGATTGCCTTCCTGGGCGGGGGCGGGGTGAGTGGCCTGGTGGCCGCCGCGTTGACGGTGACCATGGGACTCCAGGCCACCTTCGCCCTGCTCGGCGGCCTGGGGCTGGTGGTGGGCGTGCTGGAACTCGGGCGGAACGGAGCGCTCAGGCTCAGATCAGCCTGACGCCCTTGAGCACGACGGTGGCCAGGAAGGCGGCGGTGAGCCCGCCACCGACGAGCGCCAGATAAATCACCACACCCACGGCCGCTGCTGCGAGGAACCAGTTCATTACAGCAGAGGATCCGCCCCCTCCCACCCCCACGGCCTGGCAGGAGGCGGTAGAACGACCAGATATTTCCCGAAACCTCCTAAGGTTGCGACGCAGCGGAACCTGCTCAAGACACCCTTTCCGCCGCCGCGCAATCGCCCACGGCCCCTCCACAACTCACCTGCAGCATGCGCACCCTTTTCATCTATCCCGAATTCCCGAAGACGTTCTGGAGCTACGAAAAGATTCTCGAGCTGGTGAACCGGAAGGTGCTCCTACCGCCGCTCGGAATGGTCACCGTGGCCGCCCTGCTGCCCCAGACTTGGGAGATGAAGCTGGTGGATCGCAACGTCCGGGAGGTAACCGAAGCGGAGTGGAACTGGGCGGAACTGGTGGTGATCTCCGGGATGATCGTTCAGAAGGCCGACATGGCCGCCCAGATCGCCAGGGCCAAGCAGCGGGGTCTGCCGGTGGCGGTGGGCGGCCCCTTCGCCAGCTCCACCCCAGACGCGCCTGAACTTAAGTTGGCCGACTTCAAGGTGCTCGACGAGGGGGAAATCACCCTGCCAATGTTCATCGAGGCCATTGAACGCGGCGATCGTCAGGGCCGATTCAGTGCCGATGGGGAAAAGCCGGACGTCACCGGCACCCCCATCCCCCGCTTCGACCTGCTCGAGCTGGACGCCTACGACTCCATGTCGGTGCAGTTCTCTAGGGGCTGCCCGTTCCAGTGCGAATTCTGCGACATCATTGTGTTGTACGGCCGCAAACCCCGCACCAAGGCTCCTGATCAGCTGGTGGCCGAACTCCAGTACCTGTACGACCTCGGCTGGCGCCGCTCCATCTTCCTGGTGGACGACAACTTCATCGGCAACAAGCGCAACGCCAAGTTGCTGCTGCCCGAGATCAAGCGCTGGCAGGTTGCCCACGGCTACCCCTTCAGCTTTGCCACCGAAGCCTCGGTGGATCTCGCCGCCGACGAGGACATGATGCAGATGATGGCGGAGGCCCGCTTTGACAGCGTCTTCCTCGGTATCGAGACGCCCGATGAGGCCAGCCTTGCGACCGCCGGCAAACTGCAGAACACCCGCAGTTCGCTGGAGGAATCTGTTGACCGGATTACCTCCTACGGCATCCGCGTCATGGCGGGATTCATCATCGGCTTCGATGGCGAGAAGCAGGGCGCCGGCGATCGGATCGTGGAATTCGTCAGTCGCACCGGCATCCCCGCCGCAATGATGGGCATGCTGCAGGCCCTGCCCAACACGGGCCTCTGGCATCGGCTGGAAAAAGAGGGCCGTCTGGTGCAGGAGAAAACCGACGCCAAAGGCGTCAACCAGACCAACCTGCTCAACTTCGTGCCCACCCGGCCGATCCGTCAGATCGCCAATGAGTACGTGGATGCCTTCTGCCGCCTCTACGAACCCAACGCCTACATCGACCGGGTCACGCATTATTACCTGAAGATGGGCCAGCCCCGCTGGCAGCAGTTCGTGCCTGCGGCGGCCTTCGGCAAGGCCAGCCTGCCCAGCTGGACCGATGTCCGCGCCCTCTTGATCGTGATCTGGCGTCAGGGCCTGAAGCGTGACACCCGTGGCCGTTTCTGGCGTTCCCTGCTGACCATCGCCCGCCGCAACCCCAACAACCTGGAGCAGTTCCTGGTGACCCTTGCCCACAACGAGCACTTCCAGGAGTACCGGGGCGTGGTGACCCGCGAAATCGAGGACCAGCTCGCCGCCCTGCCCCCGGAACCACCCGAAGGCTCCCGCGAAACCAGCCGCGAACTTCAGCCTGCCTAGTCCTGTTCATAGGGCAAGCCCTGCACGAGGCAGAACTCGGCCTTCTGGAGCTCCCGACCCAGGTAGAGGGCATGGTCCAGCCTCGACAGGGGATGGGGGCCCTCTGCCTCGGTGAGGGCGATGCCGAGTTCCTTGGCGGTGCGGCCCCGGTAGATGGCCATGGGCACGCGGGGATCGCTGCCCCGACAGCTGATCACCTCGCCGGTGTCGGGGTCGGTGGCCAAGCCCCGCTCATCGATGCCGTTGGCGTAGTGCTCGGCCACCAGCTCGCCGGCGGCGGCATCCACTGTGATCAGGAAATAGCCCGAGGGGTCGAGGGCGATGAAACGCTGCGAGAGCGCCTCATCCAGGTTCAGGCGTGGGTACGGGTCGCGGTGCATGGGGGGGATCGTAGGCAGCGGTGAAAGGGAGTTCGGCGTTCATCGCCGCGATCGCCTGGTGCATCTCCTGGTTGGCGCCCGGCAGCCAGTCCCGCAGGATGGCGTCGAAGCGGGGGTCGTACCAGCGGTGCAGGCTGGCCCGGGGCTGGGCCACGAAGCCACGGCGCCGTTTGTGGTTGCCGCCGGCCCCGGGATCGAAGCTCTCCAGCCCCCGCTCGATGGCCCAGGCGATCGGGGCGTAGTAGCAGACTTCGAAGTGCAGGTTGTCGAGTTCGATGTCACTGCCCCAGTAGCGGCCCCAGAGGCCGGTGGCATCGTGCACACAGAGCGACATCGCCAGGGGCTGCATCGGCTCGCCCCGATGGGCACTGAACAGCACCAGGTGCTGGCGCAGGTCGGTGGCGGCCGCTTGGAAGAAGGACTCCGTGAGGTACTTGCTGCCCCAGGGTCCCCAGCGGCTGCAGTGCTGTTCGTAGAACCCGTGCATCCGCTCCAGCAGCGGCGGTGGGATGTCTTCTCCAGCCAGGGGCGTGACGGTCAGGCCCGCCTCCGCCACCGAGCGGCGTTCGCGGCGGATGTTGCGCCGCTGGTTGGCATTGAAGCTGGCCAGATAGGCCTCGAAATCCCCATGGCCCGGATTGCGCCATTCGCTCTGCTGGTTGATCCAAAGCGCGCAGCCGGCGGCCTCCGCCAGGGGCTGCCAGGCCGGATCCACATAGAGAAAATTGCAGCTGAGAATGCGCTGCCGGCGGCAGAACGTGTCGATCTCCGCCAGCATCAACGCGGTCAGGGCGGCGGCGTCTTCCCCGGGCGCCACATGGAAGCGGTAGCCCTGCACCGGACTCACCGGACTCATGCCGACGAGCTTAGGGTAATAGCGCAGGCCCAGCTGACCGGCCAGCTGGGCGAAGGATTGGTCGAAGACAAACTCCCCGTAGCTGTGGCCCTTCAGATACAGGGGCGCCAGGGCCACCAGCCGCCCCTGACGCCAGAGCCCCAGATGGCAGGGCTGCCAGCCCTGGCGGGGCACAATGCTGCCGCTGGCCTCCAGGTGGTGCAACCAGCGCCAGCCATAGAACGGGCGATCCACGGCCGCTCCCAGCGGCCCACCGTCGCCCCCCACCAAGGCCTGCCACTGGTCTTCAGGGATGTCCTGCGTTGCCTTGTGCCAGCAAACTTGCAGCTCGGCCATGGCCGGTGGCGACGCAGGGGGGACGGGGCAGGCGCAAAACTAACGGTTGACTCCCTGCGACCGAGCGTCCTTGCCCCGCCATGGCCAAGCCCCTGCGGATCCTGATGCTCCTGACGGCGGCCACGGCGCTGGTCCTGCCTCCGTTGCCGGCCAGGGCCGGGCTGCTGCGGCCGGTGCTGCTGCTGCTGCGTCCCCAGCTGGAGAACCAGCTCACACGGGTCTGCGTGGAGACGGCCTCCGCCGGCAGGGCAGACCTGGAGAAAAGCCTGCAGGATCCCTGCCGCAAGCTGGCGGTGCCCACCAGCAAATGCCTGATCGAGGAGACCGACAACAGCGGCCGCAGCCTGGGGGTGCTCACCGAAATGGTGAGCGGCCGCTTCGGCGATGACAGCGAAGAGGTGGTCAAACGCTGCCTGGCCAGGATGTTCGGCCTCCCCACCGACAGCCTGCGGGACATGCCGCTGCGGGAACTGGGCAAGCGTTTCGGCAGCGGCAGCCTCGGCCTTCAGGAGGTCGCGCCCTGATTCTCGGGGCGCCGCCAGCGCAGCAGCAGTTCGTCCCCCGGCAGCGCCCGGTGCTCCACCAGCCGCCAGCCGGCGCGGGCCTGCGGGGCCACCCGGGCCTCGGCCGGCAACCAGCCATGGGCCCCTCCGAGCAGCCGGGGGCAGACCGTGAGCTGGAGTTCATCGAGCAGGTCTTCGGCGGCCAGGGAGGCCGCCAGCTGCGCCCCCCCCAGCACCACGAGCCGTCGCTGCCCCAACCCCACCAGAGCCTCCAGGGCCTGGCGCCAGCCCTGCAGGGGTAAGTGACGCTCGAAGCCCACCGCAGGGGCAGCGGGGGGCAGCGGAGAGGCCTGCAGCAGCCAGCGGACCAGGGGCTGGCGGAAGAAAGGCAGAACGGCGGGCAACCGGCCGCTGCGGCTGACCGCGATGGCGATCGGCTGGGCGGAGCGGCCCTGGCGGCGGCGGGCCTCGAGCAGCGGGGGCCGGTGGATCAGACAAGTGCCACCGTGACGCCGCAGGGTCTCGGCTCCTACCAGGACGGCATCCGCCCAGGCCAGCGCCTCCTCCAGCACCTGCCGATCACCGGCACCACCTAACTGAGCGGCCCCGCCTTCGGCCGGGGCGAGGCGACCGTCGAGGCTCACGGCCAGCACGAGCCGCAGCTCGGGCCGAGGGCTGTTAGGGCGGGGAGCCGCCGCTGCCGCCGGACTCAAACGGCCGCAAGCGCTTCGAGGGCCGCCGGCAGCATCTCCAGCTGGGGAGTCTCGGCGAAGACCTCGGCGGCGTTGTTGGGGCTCTCCTGCAACCGCACTTTGTGCAGCCGGGCGCCGGTGGCCGCGATCGGGGCACTGAGCAGGTCGGCGATATGGAGAGCAATGTTCTCGGCCGTGGGAACGCAGCCGGCGAAGTGCTCCACGTCCTTGTTCAGGAAGGTGTGGTCGAAGGGCTCCACCACCAGGTCGGCCACCAGCTGCTGCAGCGCGGCCAGGTCGCAGACCATGCCGGTGCGTGCATCGATCGGACCCCGCACGGTGACGTCGAGCAGGTAGTTGTGGCCGTGGCCGTGGGGGCGGGCGCACTTGCCGTAGATCGCCTCGTTTTCGCTCTGGCTGAGCTCGGGTCGGGCCAGGCGGTGGGCCGCGGCGAAGTGGGTGCGGATCGAGAGGAAGGCTTCCATGGGATCGATGGTGGGACCGCAGAGCACGTCGGCCCAGAGGTTGGTTTGTTCGTGGAGCCGCAGGGCCACCAGCGGCAGGTGGGGGGCCAGCCGCTCGCGGATGGCCAGCAGCAGGGCTTCGGTGGTGGGCAACCGCCCCTCGGGCCGGGAGAGGTCGAACTCCGGCCAGACATCGTTAAGGAAACGGAAGTCGAGGGGGTCCGTCACCTCCCGTCGGATGGCGTGCTTGACGTCGGAGAGGTTGAGGACCATGCCGTCGCCGTCGAGGGGACCACCCATCGCCACGCTGAGCTCGTAGTTGTGGCCATGGCCAGGGGCCAGGCTGCAGCGGCCGAAGCGACGGGTGTTCTCGGCCTCGTCCAGCTCCGGCAGCCAGTAGAGATGGCTGGCACTGAAGGTGGCCCGGCGTGTGATCACGCAGGGCCGGCCGCGCCCGTGGGCGGCGGGGGTGGGGGAGGGTGCCGCGGGAGGGGCGGTCAACCGGGTTGCGGTCATCGCCGAGGCCCAGGGGACGCCCATCCTAGAAACGGGGTCAGGACCGCCGCCGACCGCGACCCCATGGCCCCTGATGCCACCGCTTCCCCCAGCCACCGGGCCCTGGCCCGCCGCCTCGATGGCCTCAACATCTACCTGGTGGGAATGATGGGGGCCGGCAAGAGCGCCGTGGGGCGGCCGCTGGCCGAAGCCCTCGGCTATCGCTTCATCGATGCCGACGTCACCCTGGCGGAGGCCGCCGGCCGGCCGATCGCCGAGATCTTCACCCGCGATGGCGAGGCGGCTTTCCGCGCCCTGGAAACCACCGTGCTCAATGGCATCGCCAGCTGGCATTCCCTGGTGGTGGCCACCGGCGGTGGGGTGGTCACCCGGCCGGAAAACTGGGGTCACATGCGCCAGGGGGTGGTGGTGTGGCTCGAGGCCCCCGAGGCGGAACTGCTGCGGCGTCTGGCCGCCGATCCCACCCCCCGGCCCCTGCTCGACGCGCCCGATCCCGCCGCCCGCCTGGAGGCCCTGCTGCGCGAGCGCCGGCCGCTCTACGCCCAGGCCGACCTGACCGTGGCGCAGCAGGGGGGCCTCCCCGCCGAGGTGGCGCTGCAGGTGCTCGATGCCCTGCCCTCGGTGCTGCGCGACCCCCGCCAGGCCCCAGAAGACCCCGCCTGAGCCCGGACCAAACCCCACAGTGGCCCTCAGGCGGGGGGCTCCAGCCGCACCGCGAACCACTGGATCGAGCATCCGGGCGCCAGCTCCAGTTCGCAGGCGGTGTCGAGCAGCCGAACGGCCCGGGCTTCCGGATCGGCCAGATCGGCCAGGTCGGCAGGCGGATCGCCCAGGGCCTCCACGTGGGAGGCCAGCCACACAAGGGTTTCGGCCGCCGTGAGAATGCGCTCGCCCTGGCCGGGCTCCAGCACCACGAAGTGGTCAAGCTCCCGCAGCAGCGGATCGGACAAGGCCAGGTCAGCGGCGAAGCCCATCCTGGCGGGTGGGACGCTCGATGGGGCGGAGAACCTCAGTCCCGCCCGACCTCGGCGAGCAGCCGATCCCGCCAGGCGAACAGGGGCTCGAGCACGGGGTTGTCGGCGATGCCTTCGACACCCCGCCCCGCCAGGGGCGCACCGGCACAGACGGGGAACTTCAGCAGGTAAAGCTGGGCGGCCACGGCGAGGTCGGCCAGGGTGAGGTCGTCGCCCTCCAGGTAGGGGCGCTGGGCCACGAGCAGGGCGAGCTGCTCAAGGCTGCGGTGCAGCTGGCGCACCTCACAGGGCCCCAGCAGGTCGCGCATCGCCTCGGTGGCGGAGCCGATCAGGCCCCCTGGCAGGGCTGCCACCAGATCGCGCAGGGGGCCTGGGGTGGCCTCGGGCAGCAGGGCCGTGCGCAGCACCGGGTCGCTGGCCGCCGCCTGGAGCAGGGCCAGGCGGGCGCCCCGGGCCAGGGCGGTGTCGGCCCAGTCCTCCAGCAGCAGCACCCTGGCGCGGGCGATCGGATCGGCCGGCAGCAGGGGCGGCTGCGGGTGGCTGGCCTCCAGGTGCAGGGCGATGGCGGTGGAATCGGGGATCACCTCACCGCCGTCGACCAGCACCGGCACCTGGCGCTGACCGGAGAGACGGAACAGCTCCAGCTGGCCCAGGCCGGGGGTCACCTCCACGATGGTGGCCTCCAGACCTTTGCGGGCCAGCAAAAGCCTCACCTTCTCGCAGAAGGCGGAATGTCTGAACTGATGCAGCTCCATGGACCCTCGCTGACGGCTGTACGTGGCCCCGGGCGGCAGAGTAGCCAGCATCCGACCAGGACCGCCGCCAAGGCCATGAAAGAGTTTTTCGTCAATGTGACCCGCTATCCGCGCTATCTGATCGCCTTCAGCCTGGGGGTGTTCAACTCGGTGTTTGAACCCCTGGCCCGGCGGCGCAGCAACCCTGTGACGGCGGTGGCCCTGGTGGGCGCGCTGATCAGCGGGATGGTCAGCCTCAGCCTGGTGCTGCGTGCCATGGTGCAACCCGGGTCGGTTTCGTAGTCATGGCACAGAGCCGACGGGTGGAACGGGTAGCGGCCCTGATCCGCCGCGAAGTGAGCGAGTTGCTGATGAGCGGCATCAAGGATGAGCGGGTCCAGCACGGCATGGTGAGTGTCACCAGCGTCGAGGTGGCTGGCGATCTGCAGCACTGCAAGATCTTCGTGAGCATCTTCGGCAGCGCCGAGGACCAGGACGTGGCCATGGACGGCCTGAAGGCGGCCTCCGTCTACGTGAAGGGGGAACTGGGCCGCCGCCTCAAGATGCGCCGCACACCGGAAGTGGCCTTCGTCCACGACCGGGGGCTGGAGAAGGGCAACACGGTGCTGGGGCTGCTGCAGCGCCTGGAGGCCGAACGGCGCGAGCGCGGTGGCGAGGAGGGCGAGGAGTCGATGGCCGAAGCGGAACCCGTGGATCCGGCGGGCGACACCGACACCGACTCTGAGACCGAGGCCTGAGCCGCCCCATGGCTGCGTTCTTCGATCCACAACCGAGCCTGGATCGCACCGTCGCCGCCCTGCTGGTGGTGCGCTGCAGCGGCCATCCGGCCGATGGCCAGCGGCGCTATCCCCGCTGGGAACTGGACAACGCCAGCCTGCAGCGCCTGCTGCGGCGCGGGGTGGGCGGGGTGATCCTGCTGGGCGGCAGTGCTGGTGAAGTGCGGCTGCGCACACGCCAGCTGGCGGCCTGGGCCAGGGAGCCCCTGCTGCTCTGCGCCGATGTGGAGGAGGGGGTGGGCCAGCGCTTTGAGGGGGCCAGCTGGCTGGTGCCACCCCTGGCCCTGGCAGGGATCCACGCCACAGACCCCGCCCTGGCCCTGGATCTGGCCCGGCGTTACGGGGCCTGCACGGGCCGGGAGGCCCGCCAGCTCGGGCTCAACTGGGTGCTCGCCCCGGTCTGCGATGTCAACAACAACCCGGCCAACCCGGTGATCAACGTGCGGGCCTGGGGCGAAGACCCGGCGACCGCCGGTGCCCTGGCCGCCGCCTTCTGCCGCGGCGCCCAGGCCGAAGGGGTGCTCGCCTGCGCCAAGCACTTCCCCGGGCACGGCGACACCGCCAGCGACTCCCACCTGGAATTGCCCCTGCTGCCGCACAGTCGCGCCCGCCTGGAGGCCGTGGAGCTGCCGCCATTCCGGGACGCCATCACGGCTGAGGTGGCCGCGGTGATGACCGCCCACCTGCTGCTGCCGGCCCTCGATGCCGAGCACCCGGCCACCCTGTCGCGGGCGGTGCTCACGGGTCTGCTGCGCGAGGAGCTCGGTTTCGAAGGGCTGATCGTCACCGACGCCCTGGTGATGGAAGCGATCGCCGGCCGCTACGGCGCCTCCCAGGCCGCCGTGCTGGCCCTGGAGGCGGGGGCCGACCTGGTGCTGATGCCCGGCGATGCGGGCGGGGCGATCGACGCCATCGTGGCGGCCGTCCACAGCGGCAGGCTGAGCCTGGAGCGGCTGCAGGCCAGCCTGGAGCGGCGGCGCCTGGCCCTGGGGCGCTGCCCCGCCGGCGATGACCCCAGCGCCCCTGCCCCCCTGGGCGGCCTCAGCAATGGCCCCTCCGCCGCCGACCAGGCCCTGGCGCTGGAGCTGGTGCAACGCAGCCTGGACCAGCGGGGACGGGGCCCGGTGCGCAGCGGCCCCGGGGTGAACCTGATCCGGCTCGACAACAGCCTGGGCTGCCCGTTCCTGCCGGCGGGCGCTCCGGCCCTGGCCCTGCCGGCGGCCGCAGGACTGCGGCCCTGCCTGATCGACGGCCAGGGACCCTCCCCCTGGAGCGGCGATGGGGAGGCCCCCCTGGCCCTGGAGCGGCTGGGCGAGGGGCCGGTGCTGCTGCAGCTGTTCGTGCGCGGCAACCCGTTCCGCGGCCGGGCCGACGGCCCGGATCCCTGGCCGGCGGTGATCCGCCAGCTCCAGGCGGCCGGCCGACTGGCGGGCCTGGCCGTGTATGGCAGCCCCTATGCCTGGCAGGCCCTGCAGCCGCTGCTGGAGCCGGATCTGCCGGCCGCCTGGTCTCCGGGCCAGATGGCCCTGGCCCAGGGCGAGCTGCTGGGGCGCCTCGGCTTCGGTCCGAAGCCAAGCGGCGGCACGGCGCCCGGCGCAGCCGTTGGGGTGGACTTCACCGACTGAGCCCTCACCGGCACCTAGCCTCCTGGCACGTCTGTCCTGCCCCGCAGCGCCGATGCTGAGTCTGTCGATGATCGTGCGCAACGAAGCGGAGCGGCTGGAGCGCTGCCTGCAGTCGGTGGCCGGCTTCGTGGACGAGATGGTGGTGGTGGACACCGGGTCCGACGACGACACGGCAGCGATCGCCGCCAGCTGCGGCGCCAGCGTGCACCTCCTGGCCTGGCCGGGGGACTTCGCCCCTGCCCGCAACCACGCCCTGGATCTGGTGCGGGGCGATTGGGTGCTGGTGCTGGATGCCGACGAGTGGCTGCGGCCCGAAGCCCGCTCGCCGCTGCGGGCCCTGATGGAGCAGCCCCAGGTGCTGCTGATCAACCTGCTGCGTCAGGAAGTGGGGGCCGCCCAGTCCCCTTTCTCCAGTGTCAGCCGCCTGTTCCGCCGCCATCCCGCCATCCGCTGGAGCCGCCGCTACCACGCCATGGTCGACGACAGCGTGGCCGCTTTACTGGAGCAGGAGCCCCACTGGCAGGTGCTGGCCTGTGGGGAGCCGGCCCTGGGGCACGGGGGCTACCGCCCAGAGCTGCTGGCGGCCTCCGGCAAGGCCGAGCGCCTGCGCCAGGCCATGGAGGCGGAGCTGGCCACCAGGCCCGGTGACCCCTACGCCTGCGCCAAGCTCGGCGCCCTGGAGGTGAGCCAGGGCCAGCGCGCCAGGGGCATCGCCCTGCTGGAGGAGGGATTGGCCCGGGTCGGTAGCGGGTCGCTTGCTGAGCACTACGAACTGCTGCTCCACCTCGCCATCGCCCGCAGCCCTGGGGAGCCCGCCGCCGCCGCGGCCCTCTACCGCCAGGCCCTGGCGTTGCCCCTGGAGGAGCGACTCACCCTGGGGGCCCGGCTCAACCTCGGGGCCCTGCTGATGCGCCAGGGGGCCCTGGAGGAGGCGGCGGCCCTGACGGCGGACGTGACCCGCCTCTGCCCGGAGCTGCCCCTGGCCTGGTTCAACCTGGGCCTGATCGAGCGCCAGCGGGGCCGGCTGCTGGAGGCGATCAGCGCCTACCGGCAGGCCCTGGCCCTGGCACCGCTGCACGCCGACGCCCAGCGCAACCTGGCGGCCGCCCTGCTGCTGGCGGGCGACATTGCCGGGGCCAGGGATGGCTTCCGCCGGGCGATCGCCCTGCTGGAAAGCCAGGGCCAGCCCCAGCAGGCCCTGGAACTGGCCCAACGGGCCGGCGCCCTCGTCCGGCTGGACGCCTGATGGACAGCCCACTGCCACTGGCGGGCCGGATCGTCGCCGTGACCCGGGCCGAAACCCAGCTGGGCGCCGCCCGCCAGCTGTTCGAGCAGGCCGGGGCCAGCGTCATCGACCTTCCGGCCCTCGTGATCGGTCCCCCCGATCTCTGGGGCCCCCTCGACGATGCCTTGGCGGAACTCGACCAGTTCCACTGGATCGTCTTCTCGAGCGCCAACGGGGTGGACGCGGTGGAGCAGCGGCTGCTGCGGCGGGGGGCCTGCCTGGCCCGCAGGCCCAGGGGGGTCCGGCTGGCCGCGGTGGGCCGCAAGACCGCCCAGACGCTGGAAGACCTGGGAGCCCCCGCCGATTTCGTGCCCCCAGCGTTTGTGGCCGACAGCCTGATCGAGCACTTCCCCGTGTCGGGCTGGGGGCAGCGGCTGCTGCTGCCGCGGGTGCAGAGTGGTGGGCGCACGCTGCTGGCCGAAGCCTTCGCCGCCGCCGGCGCCCGGGTGGTGGAGGTGGCCGCCTACGAAACGCGCTGTCCGGCGGGGCTACCCACCGGGGCGCTGCAGGCCCTGGATCGGCGCGGGCTCGATGCCATCACGTTCAGCAGCGGTAAGACCGTGGAGCACACCGCCCAGCTGCTGGCCGGCAGCTTCGGCGACGCCTGGATCCAGCAGCTGGAGGGGGTGCAGGTGATCTCCATCGGCCCCCAGACCAGCCGCCGCTGCCTGGAGCGGCTCGGACGGGTGGATGGGGAAGCGGATCCCCACGACCTGGAGGGTCTGGTGGCGGCCTGCAGCCTGGCCCTCAGAGGTCGACCTTGACCTTGCGACTGCCGCTCTGCAGGATCAGCTGACCGTTGGCCACATCCACCGCAGCCACGCTCCAGCCGGCGGGCAGCAGATCGGTGTTGCGGCCACCCCGGTCGCCCCGGCGCAGGCTGCCGCTGAGTTGCTTGTAGGTCACCACCGCTTCGCGCTGGCCGCCGCTGTCAATCACGCCGGTGACGCGGAAGTCCTGCAGAAAGGCCGGTGGAGGGAGCGATGCGGCCGCCCCAGCGCCGGCCGCGGCTGCCGCCGACCCCGGAACCAGCTGCGGCACCAGAGCACCGAAAGGATCCTTGCGGCCCAGAGGGAAGGCCGCTACCACCTGCTGGGAGGTGGGCAGAGGGGTCAGCCCAGCGGGTACGGCCCCTGAGGCCACTGCGGCAGGGGCCGGCCTGGGCGGAGCCGACGGCGGTGGGGCTTCCACCGTGGGCGCGGCAGCGCATCCGACCAGCAAGAGGGGAGCCAGCGCCCAGAGGTTAAAGCGGCTTTCACCCTTTCTCCACCAGGTCGCGAAATCGGTCAAGGTTGGCCTGCAATTCTCTGGTGACGATGCCCCCCATGATGGTGGGTTCCATCAGGGGCGCAAGCGCACCAGGCAGTTCATAGCTCACTGTGAGCTTGACGGCCGTGCGGTCGGGCCCGAGGGGATAGAAGCGCACGCCCCCCTTGGTCGGCAGGCCACCCACCGATTCCCAGTGCAGCCTCTGCAAGTGGACCCGCTCGGTGATCCGGGCCTTCCAATGGAAACGGAAGCCCTGGGCCGCCAGCGTCCAGTCGGTGAGGTCGGGGTCGTCGAGGGTGACGACCGATTCGATCCAACGCATCCAGCGGGGCATGGCCTCCAGATCGCTCCACACCTCCCAGACCCGGGCCACCGGGGCCTGGATCTCCGTGGTGACGCTGTGCTCGAGCCATTTGCCCATGGGTTCGCTCCTAGGCCACCGCCGCGCAGGTGGCCAGGGCCACGGGCTGGTTAAGGATCGCAGCGGCCGCCAGTCGACCGCTCATCGTGGCCCCTTCCATCGAGTCGATGTAGTCCTGGCGGGTGTAGCTGCCGGCGAGAAAGAAATTGGCCACGGGGGTGCGCTGGTCGGGGCGGAAGGGCTCCATGCCGGGGGCTTCCCGATAGAGCGACTGGGCCAGTTTCACCACGTTGCTCCAGACGAGCTGCAACCCCGCGGCCGAGGGAAACAATTCACGCACCTGGCGATCGGTGTGGGCGACGATCTCCTCGGTTTTCAACGGGATCCAGGGATCCCCCGGGGTGAGCACGCACTGCAGCAGGGAGCCCAGCCCCTCCCGCCGGTAATCGGCCGGGCTGGCCAGGGCCAGATCGGCGAAGCAGCTGAAGTCGGCATCGGCCGTGTAAAGCAGATTGTCGAGACCGGTCGGGCGGCTCAGATCGGCGCGGCGGGCCTGGGGGCCGGCCCCGTCACCCAATTCGGTCACCCAGCCGTCGTAACGGAGCTGCACGGTGGCCACCGGCACCGTTTCCAGTCGGTCGATGGCGGCGAACTCAGGGAAACGGCGCCAGGCCTGGGGCAGCAGCCGCTGGGCTCCGGGCACGTCGCAGGCGGCCAGGTAGACGTCGGCCTCCACCCGCTTTTCGCCCTCCGGGGTGCCCAGCAACAGAGAGGTGACGACGGTCTGGCCGTCGCGCTCCTCGTGGCGGACCTCGCTGACCCGGTGGCGCAGGTGCAGGCGGCCACCGCGGGCCTGGATGTAGTCGAGGATCGGACCGGTCAGCCAGCGGTGGGGGGACCCCTTGAGCAGGTTGAGCTTGGAGGCCTCCGTTTTGGAGGCGAACATCATGAAGATGGTGAGCATGCAGCGGGCCGAGATAGCCTCGCAGTCGATGAATCCCAGCGCGTAGGCAATCGGGTTCCACAGCCTCTTCAGGCTCCTGGAGCTGCCCCCATGGCTCAGAAACCATTGCTGGAAACTGATCGCATCCAGCGAGCGGATCACCGTCATGGCCCCGTCGTAATCGACCAGCCCCCGGACGATCGGACTGGTGCCGAGCGCCAGGGCATTGCGCAGCTTGTCGATCCAGTCAAGCTGGGACGTGGTGAAAAAGGCTTTGAGGCCGTTGAACGGAGCCCCCACGGGAAAACGGAAATCCAGGGCCCGCAGGTCCCCGCCGCGGTTGACGAACAGGTGCCAGTGCTCCTTGGGCAGAAGGTTGTCGAAGGCACCCACCTTGCGCATCAGGGCGAAAAGGTTGGCGTAGTTGAAAAAGAAGACGTGCAGCCCCATCTCGATGTGGTTGCCGTCCGGGTCCTCCCAGCTGCCGACCTTGCCCCCCATGAACGGGCGGGATTCGTAGAGGTCCACCGCATGACCGGCGTCGACCAGATCGACGGCCGCACTCAGACCGGCCAGACCCGCACCCACGATGGCAACCCGCACCCTTGGAGTCCCGCGAAGATCCTGACTCTATGGACTGGAGCCTACCCACCGAGGATGGATCTCCATAGAGTGGACTCTCACCGCGTCGTCCGGCGGCCCGATCCCTCCCATCCGACCCCCCAACGCCCGATGAGCAGCCCCGTTCAGACCCCCAGCGCCACAGCAGCCGTCACAGCCACCGCCGGCGTGGACGGCAAGGGCATCCTGATCACCGAGCCCGCCATGCGCCAGCTCGGCACCCTGATGGCCTCGCAGGGGGGCGACAAGGTGCTGCGGGTGGGCGTGCGCTCCGGCGGCTGCAGCGGCATGAGCTACACGATGGATTTCATCGAGGGCGCGGAGATCCTTGGCGACGACGAGACCTACACCTACGAACCCGCCGGTGCCCCGAGTTTCCGGGTGGTCTGTGACCCCAAGAGCCTGCTGTACATCTATGGCATGCAGCTGGATTTCTCTTCGGCCCTGATCGGCGGCGGCTTCAACTTCACTAACCCCAACGCGTCCCAGACCTGCGGCTGCGGCAGCTCCTTCGCTGTCTGAGGCCGGCCCCCCCGTCGGTGGCGCCACGGCCCCATGGCGTGGGAGTCTGACGAACCCCTTCAGCCACCCCCCGCCGCCATGACGGCCCCGCAGGACTCCCGCTTCGACCAGGCCATCGCCCGCTACCAGCAGGGGGCGGCGCCCGAAGACCTGATTGATGAGTTCCTGCAGATCACGGCCCAGGAACCGCGCCAGTCGGCGGGCTGGACCTGCCTGGCCTGGTTGCAGTTGCTGCTCGACCAACCCCAGGCGGCGCTGCCCTCGGCCCGCAACGCGGTGAAACTCAATCCCCAGGACCCCCAGGCCCGCATCAACCTGAGCGTGGCGATGCTGGAGACCGGCGCCAAGGGGGTCAGGGAGCACATCGACGTGGTCAAGCGCGTGATGCTGATGGCCCCCGAGCTGGCGGGCGAACTGCAGGGCTCGATCGCCGATGGCCTGCAGCGGCGGCCAGGCTGGCAGGCCCTGGAGAAGGTGAAGGCCTGGCTCAGCTGAGCGCGGGCCGGCCCTGGGCGAGGGTGTCGAGCACGGCTTCAGCGATGCGCCGCGAGCCCCCCGCTGGCCCGACCCGCTCAACGGCGGCCAGCGCACAGCGTTCCGGCAGATCGGTGTCGGCCAGCAGGCGCAGAATCAGCCCGGCGGCCTGCTCAAGCTCGTCGCTCTTGGCCGGACGCCGCCCCACGGTGTGGACGGTGGGACCCAGCAGCCGCATCTGGGATTCGGCGAAGGCATAGCTGAACTGGGGGCCGCGTCCCACCAGCTGCACCACCGGCCGTCCGAAGCCCACCGCCTGCTCCACAGCGGTGCCGGCCATGCCCACCACCAGATCACTGGCAGCCAGAATCGACGCCAGGGCGCCCGGAAGCAGCTGCACCTCGAGATCGGCGGCGGCGGAGCGCAGCACCCCATCGGACAGATGCCAGCCGATCGACGCGGCCATGGGTTCCAGCTGCCGCCAGTTCGGGCTCTCCACCACGGCGACGAGAAAACGCCAGCGGCCATCCCCGACCAGGCCCCCCAGCTGGCTGCAGAGACGCAGCATCAGCACCAGATTGTGCAGCGCCTCCGGGAAGCGGCTGCCGGGCACCAGCGCCAGGGTGCGGCTGCCCGGCAGCCGGGCCACCTGGCCGGGGTCAGGGGCGGGCAGATCCATGATCGGGTAACCAAGGAACAGGGCCTTGGCCAGGCCCTGGGCCTGGAGGTCGGTGGCGGTGAAGGCATCACGGGTCAGCACCAGCCGCACCCGCCGGCGGCGGCAACACCAGCGGGTGAGGGCGGAGAGCCGCAGCCGGCCCTCGTAAAAGCTTGAGGTGGAGACCAGGAACACCACCGTCGGCCGCCCGGTGAGCAGGGCGAAGATCAGGGGGACATGGTCACCGATGCTGACCACCAGGTCGTAGTGACGGCCCTGGCGCCAGGCGATCCAGAGCTGCGCCACGCTCTGCTGCAGCCAGCCGGCCGCCAGATCCTTCCAGATGTTGAGGCCCTGGTACACCATGCCTCCGGACGGCAGGGTCCGGCCCTGGAACAGGAGCGGCAGACCCCGGCCTCCATAGGCCGAGCCGGCGCCGACGATCGGCAGGGCCGCCAGTTCCAGCCCGGGCGAACACTGGCGCAGACCATCGGCGATCAACCCCCCATTGAGATCCTCCCCATGACCGTTGCTGATCAGCAGGATCCTGGGAGCAGGGGAACGGGGCACACGGGACACCAAGTCCGGACGAGTTTAGGTTTGGGCACAGCCGGGATTTCCGCCTCCTCCCGGTTCACCCCAACGGCATGAGCACTCCCGCCACGGGCCCCGGCGCCCAGCTGCGCCGCGTCCTCGACATCGTGCTGGTGGCCGATGTCTTCCTCGTGCTGGCCGGAGCCCTCTTCTTCGCCGTAGCGGTGGTGCTGCATGGCCAGCAGCTGGACGGGCCCCTGGAACTCTTCCAGCAGCTGTGGCAACCGCTGTTCACCCCGGCGATCGGCCTGCTGATGGCCGCAGCGCTGCTCAGCGGTGCTCTGGGCTGGTGGCAGCGGCGAGGGCAGCGCTGAGGTCGGTGAACTGGAAGTGGAAGCCCTGGGCGAGCAGCCGTTCGGGCCTGACCTGCTGCCCCTCCAGCACCACCTTGGCGCCATCACCGAGCAGCAGTTGCAGCAGGGGGCCAGGCACGGGCAGCAGGCTGGGCCGTCCCAGGACGCGGCCGAGGGTGGAGGCGAAAATCGCCATCCGGGTGGGCTCCGGTGCCACGGCGTTATAGGGGCCGGCGTAGGCGACGTCTTCCAGGGCAGTGGCGATCAGCCGGCAGAGATCGTGGCGTTGAATCCAGCTCATCCATTGCTGGCCGCTGCCCACCGGCCCGCCGAACCCGGCCCGAAACACGGGCAGCATCTTGCCGAGGGCCCCGCCATCGGCTCCGATGACGATGCCGACCCGCAACACCACAACGCGGCAGGCCTCAGGGGCGACCTGGGTGGCGGCTTCCCAGCGGGCGCAGAGTCGGGCCAGGAAATCGTCGCCCGGCGGGCTGGCTTCCGTGAAGCACCCGTCCAGGCTCGTGCCGTAGTAGCCCACCGCCGATCCGCTCACCAGCACCGAGGGAGGCTTGGCCAGCCCCGCCATCGCCCGCACCAGCTGCGAGGTGGTGACCAGGCGGCTATCGAGCAGGCGCTGGCGGTAGGCAGGCGTCCAGCGCTGATCGGCAATCGACTCCCCGGCCAGGTTGACCACCCCATCGGCCGCTGCCAGGGCCTCGAGCAACGGGGGCTGGCACCAGCTGGCCGGATCGGCAAGATCGAAGCAGAGGTTGGTGATCCTGGGATCGGCCGCCTCGCTGGCCGGCCGGGGCCGCCGGCTCACCAGGGTGAGCTGGTGACCAAGATTGAGCAGGAACGGCACCAGCTCCCGGCCGACGAAACCCGTGCATCCGAGCAGAAGCAATCGCATGCCTACAGGTCCGTCGCAGTCCAGTGCCGAGGTTAGGTTCCGGCAGCCCTACCCTGGGCCGATCGCACCTTCCCAAGATGGCTGACTCCACGCCTGCCGCTGCCTTGAGCCTCAAGAAGGGTGCCCTGGTAAGGGTGAACAGGACGGCCTACACCAACAGCCTTGAGGCGGGAGCCAGTGATCCGGTGGCCCCTAGCTACCTGTTTGAGGGGCCCGGGGAGATCCTTGCCATCCAGGGGAGTTACGCCCAGCTGCGCTGGAGCCGGCCCGTTCCTGATGTGTGGTTGCGGCTCGACCAGCTCGAGGCGATGCCCGCCGCCTAAAGCTCCACCCGGCGCCGTTCCTCCTTCAGCCGGCTGCGGCGCAGCCGGGCTTCGCGCAGCATCTCCTTGCCGTCATGCAGGTAGCTGTCCACGTAGCCCATGGTGTAACGCTCCAGCTCCACCAGGGCATCCTGCACCTGGCTGAGGCAGTGGTAGAGGCTGAGGCCGAATCCCCTCGCCGCCGCCGGGCAGGCCCGGGAGCGGTAGAGGGCTTCCACTTTCTCCATCCGCGAGCGGCTCTGTTCGAGAAAGGCGCAGAAGACCTCCATCAGCTCGTCGTCGTAGGGGTCGGCCGCCAGGGAGCGCAGCTGGGCCGGGAAGGGGTTGATCACCTGGCCGATCAACCGATCAATCGGCACGTACACCTGCTGGAGCCAGCCCAGAAGTTCCTCGTCGCTGGCCGCCCCGGCGCCACGGCGTGGGCCTGAACCATGTCCACCGGGGCGCGGCGGAACCGCCACCCCCAGGCCGGAGCCGTGGTCGTAATGGCGGCGACGGTCGCCGTCCCTGAGCACCTCCCAGGCGGCATTGAGGGCCAGGATCGTGCGCTGATCACCGCCGGCATCCGGGTGATGCCGTTTGACGAGGGCTCGGTAGGCGGCCTTGATCTCGGCGGTGGTGGCCCCGGGGGGGACCCCAAGGGTGGCGTAGTGGTCGGCTGGGGTCCTGGCCATGCGCTGGCAGCGCCGTCTGGACCCAGCATCGCCGATGGGCCAGCCCGCCGGCGTCCAAAAAAAAGCCCCCCTTGAGGGGGGGCAGGGGGTTGTGAGGAAGGGTGAAACCGGAGGATCAGAACTTGAACTGGGTCTGGATCAGGGCGCCGAGCACGCTGCTCGACTGGCCAGCGGTGGTGAACTGACCGTTGGGGCGGCTCAGATAGAACAGAGCCGGGGTCACGCTGATGTTGTCGGTGACCTGGAACCGATACCACCACTCCCAGGCGTAGTTGCCGTCCTGGGGGGTTTCGCCGTTGCGCAGCGAGGTGGCGAACACCGGCTGACCCACAGCCATGCCGAGGGCATTGCCCTTCATGAACACGTCGGACCATTGCAGGCCCACGCTCCAGGACTGGCTGGCGGCGCGGTTGGTCGACTCACTGAAGGTGGGGACCCGGCTGAAGCCGTTGGGAAGGTTCACCGTGGTGCGTCCGACCCGAACCGCGGAGGTCAGTGGGTTCAGCTCCGGCTGGGTCAAGGCGTTGTAGCCCCAGCCCAGGTTGATGGAGGGGAGCCAGCCGCTCTTTTTGGGCTGCCAGGCCAGGGTCGTGGCGAAGTTGTTGGAGTAGGAGGCACTGCCGCCGTTGTTCTCGATTCCAGCGGGGGTGGTGATGTTGGTGCAGTCCACGCCAGGCTGGGCGAACTGGGTGCCCCTGCGGAAGTTGGTTCCACACTGGACATAGCTCCAGGCAAAGGCGAAACGCCATTGCTTGCCAGCGATGCCGGCCTGGGTGGTCCAGGTGCCGCCACTGCGCTCAGTCAGCAGACCACCCTGGTTGGGGTTGCCGTTGTCGCCCCTGGGGGCGACGTAAGCCGTCGAAAGAGCAAAGAAGGGCTTACCTTTTTTGACGTTCTGTTTCCACATCAGGCCGAAGGTGGAACCGGTGGCCTTGTTGTAGGTGCCGGGGGCACCGTGCAGGGTGAAGACATCAAGGATGCCGCTGTTGTAAAACCAGGGCGTCACGGCCAGGAACTCGGTGTTCCGGGCTTTGGCGCCGAGAAGGGCCGTGAAGTCGCGGCCGATCGGGAAGCGGTAGTACAGACGATCGATAGAAACGATGTCGTTGCCGGTGCTGCCGGCAGCACTGCCCACGTTGGAGGAGAAGGCCCGATCCAGGGCCATCAGGTTGTAGGGGTTGCCTCCGAAGGGGCTGTTCTGGAAGTTGCCGGCCCGCAGACGGGTGTAGAGCAGGTCCTTACCGGTGAAGCTGGTGAGGAGGTTGAGGCGGAGGTCATAGTTGAACACCGTGCCCCCCCAGTCGCGGCGATTGTTGGCGGGGAAGCGGTTCGCATTGGCGTTGGTGGCCGGCAACGCACTGTTGGGGTTAGCACCCAAGGGCAGGAAGGCCGCGGTGTTCGGGTTGCCCTGGCTGCCGCCGAAGCTGTTGGCGCCGATCACGAAGACGGCATCACCCTGGAGCTTGGTGGTGGTGGAGAACTGGGTGGCTTCCAGCTCACCCACCTTGGCCTCCAGGCCATCCACCCGGCCGCGCAGCACGGCGAGTTCCTTCTCGAACTCGTCCATCAGCCGCTTGAGCTCGTCGGTCACTTCCGTGATGCGGTCGAGGCAGGCGTTCAGCAGGGCCGCCGCCTCAAACCGGGTCATGGCCTGGCCGCCCTTGAAGGTGCCATTGGGATAGCCGGCGACGCAGCCGTAACGATCCACCAGGTTGGAAAGGGCCTGGAAAGCCCAGTCGGTGGGCTTGACGTCGGAAAACTGGTTGACGCTCGTGACCTGGTTCTGAGCTTCCCAGGCCTTGAAGCGATCGATGTCCTGCTGCTCCATGTAGGTGGAGATCTCTGCCCTCTGGGTGGGGGCGATCTCACCGGCGGAAGCGGCAAGTGGCGACAGCAGCCCAAGGGCTACCGGCGCCAGCAGAAGTTGCTGGAAGGGTTTCATTGGTCCTCACACCAAAAGAGGAATTCCCGCGAAGGGGAAGGCGCAAAGGTATCGGAATCCATAGGCCCCGCAGCAAGGCCGCATCACACCGGCTTGTATCGCAGCTGACATGACGGGGCAGGGGGCCCGCCGAACGCCCCGCTCGAACCGGTGCTGAAGCGGTGGGAGGAAGAATCAGAAGCGGAAGTGGACCTGGATCGGACCGCCGCGCACGCCGCTCGACTGGCCCGGGGCGCCAGAGGACCTCGCAGGAAGGGTCTTACTGGTCCTGCCATCAACAGGGGCAAGCCCCGCGGCAGGATGCCCAACGGCCACCACCAGAGAGCGGGGACGGAATCGGTTCCGGTCACAGGGACGAAAAAAACCGGCTGCACAGCAGCCGGTAAACGTTGAGGTTGGTGTGAGGAGAAAGGGATCCTGAAGGATCAGAACTTGAAAGTGGTCTTGAGGAAGCCGCCGGAGTTATTGAAGTCGTTGCCATTGATGTTGTCGGTGACCTGAAACTTGGACCACCACTCCCAGGCGTAGTTGCCATCCACGCTAGCGGTGGCGGTGGTCTGGAAGATCGTGGCCAGCGGCGTGCCGTTGCCGCTGTAGGGGCCGGCACCGCCCGAAGAGTCGGTGTAAGCCGCCGCGATTCCCCAGTTGGAAACGGTGCTGGCGATCTGGGCCGTACCCGTCTGGGCGGAACAGGCGTTGCCGATGCCACCGCAGTTGGGGGTGCCGCAGAACACTTCGAAGCCGGCTTCCGAGGCGTTCAGGCCGACGCTGGGGCCGCCGAAGGGAGACTGGGCAGAGTGACCGGCGCGCAGGCGGGTGCGCAGCAGGTCCTTGCCGGTGAAGCTCGTGTCGACGTTGAGCTGGATGTCGTCGTTGAACGCCGTGGCGCCCTGGGTCTGACACGCCTGGTTCGCCCAGGTGTTGGGGACATCGCCCACGCCGTCGCCGATGGGGCCGATGCTGAAGCTGGCCTTACCGGTCAGCTTGGTGGTGGTGGAGAACTGGGCCGCTTCCAGCTCACCCACCCAGGCCTCCAGGCCATCCACCCGGCCGCGCAGCACGGCGAGTTCCTTCTCGAACTCGGCCATCAGCCGCTTCAGCTCGTCGGTCACTTCCGTGATCCGGTCGAGGCAGGCGTTCAGCAGGGCCGCCGCCTCAAACCGGGTCATGGCCTGGCCGCCTTTGTCGGTGCCGTCCGGGTAGCCGGCGACGCAGCCATAGCGCTCGATTCCTCACACACTAAGGAGTGCTGTTCCTTTCTGGAACAAGGCGAAATCTACGGCTTGTTTCTTGGCCTGCAAGCGGCAAGCCAGCTCGAAGCAACCTTCACGTCAACGGCCGGAATCAGATGGTTGGCCGACACAAAAAAGCCCGGCTGAAAGCAGCCGGGCCCGTGGGAGGACAGTTTGTGAGGGGGATTGATCCTGAAGGATCAGAACTTGAAGGTGGTCTTGACGAAGGCGCCGAAGTTGTTGAAATCGCTTCCGCCAGCACCAGTAGGAACGCCGCCAATACCGACGTTCTTGGAGACCTGACCTAGAGGAGCACTCAGGTAGTAGAGGGCCGGAGTCACGCTGATGTTGTCGGTGACCTGGAACTTGTACCACCACTCCCAGGCATAGTTGCCATCAACAATGGCGGTGGCGGTGGCAGGACCACCGAAGACGGCGTTGCCACCGCTGACAGCCGTGAGGAAGGTGGGCTGACCGACGGCCATACCGGCGGCGTTGCCCTTGATGAACACGTCATCCCACTGCAGACCCACGTACCAGGACTGGCTGGTGGCCTTCGTGATCCCGGTGGTGGAGACGATCCCCCCGTCGGCGAAGTTGGTGCCGTTGAAGTTGTTGGTGTTGATGCCCCAGCCGGTGCTGATGGAGGGAACCCAACCGGAGTTGCTGGGCTGCCAGTAGCCGCTGATGCCCACCGAGTTGGTGGCGTTCGCGTTCAAGAAGAGGGTGTTGGCCAGAGGCGTGGCGTTGCCGGCATAGGTACCTGCACCACCCGAGGAGTAGGTGTAGGCCGCCGCGAGACCCCAGTTGGAGCCGGTGTAAGCGACTTGGGCCGTGCCCGTCTGGGCGGAACAGGCGTTGCCGATGCCACCGCAGTTGGCGGTACCAGCGATCGGGTTACCCGAGTCACCGTTGGCGGAAACGTAGTTGGCGCTGACGCTGAAGCCGCCGCTCTTCCACCACAGACCACCACCAGCACCCAGGTTGAGGCTGTAGGCACCGGGAGCACCGGCGTAGGTGAAGATATCGAGGACGGTGTCAGCCGGGTAGGCAGAAGGCCACACGGCGAGCATGTCGTCCTGACGCACGCGGCCACCGACGGTGGCGGTGAAGTTGCTGCCCAGGGGGAACTGGTAGAAGAGGCGGTTGATGGCGACCACGTCACCGCAGTCGGCGCCGGTGCCGCAGTTCTCTTCGAAGGCAATTTCCGTGGCGTTCAGGCCAACGACCGGACCGCCGGCCCATGGGCCATCAGCGAAGTTACCGGCGCGCAGGCGGGTGCGCAGCAGGTCCTTGCCGGTGAAGCTGGTGTCGAAGTTGAGTTGGATGTCGTAGTTGAACGCCGTGGCGCCCTGGGCCTGATTGGCCCGATTCGACCAGGAACTCCCAACGGGGAGGATCGGAACACCAGGAGTGATCACACCGTTAGGAGCGATTGTGGCGGCCGAAGTCCCGAAGAAAGCAGAAGCCGCAGGGCTGATTCGGGCGTTACCGCCGTAGCTGTTGGCACCCATGATGAAGGTGGCCTTACCGGTCAGCTTCGTGGTGGTGGAGAACTGGGTGGCCTCGAGCTCACCCACCTTGGCCTCCAGGCCATCGACTCGGCCGCGCAGCACGGCGAGTTCCTTCTCGAACTCGGCCATCAGGCGCTTGAGCTCGTCGGTCACTTCGGTGATCCGGTCGAGACAGGCGTTCAGCAGGGCCGCCGCTTCGTAGCGGGTCATGGCCTGGCCGCCTTTGTAGGTGCCGTTCGGGTAGCCGGCGACGCAGCCGTAGCGCTCGATCAGGTTCGACAGCGCCTGGAAGGCCCAGTCGGTGGGCTTGACGTCGGAAAACTGGTTGATGCTGGTGACTTGCTCCTCGGCGGCGTACTTGTTGACGCCATCGATGTTGAGCTCAGCGGCCTGGACCGCCACAGGGGCGAGCAGGCCAAGGGCTGCAGGTGCAACCAGCAGTTGCTGGAAGAGTTTCATGGGTTCCTCACACGGAAATGGCGCAATGCGCCTGTCGCACAATCACCCAGGTGGGCCTGACCATCCAGTCACCATGTGCCAGAAAACACAACGTCCGGTACCCGGGGGTGCTGCCAGAGTGCCGCCCATGAAGGCCCTGTGGGCGACGCTGCCCTTCCTGCCCCTGTTGCTGACGGCGGCGCCGCGCAGCTTCCTGGCCCACGACGAGGGCTACTACGCCCTGCAGGCCCGCTGGATCACCGAGAGCGGCCAGTGGCTGGCTCCCCCCTGGTGGGACCAGGTCGTCTTCGATCGCAGCATCGGCCTGCCCTGGCTGATCGCCGCGGCCTACCGGCTGCTGGGCGTGGCCTCCTGGGTGGCCCATCTGCCGTCCCTGGTCGCCGCCGTGGCCTCCCTGCTGCTGACGGCGGCCCTGGCCCGGCAACTGCTGGGTGGCGAGCGCAGCGGCTGGCTCGCTGCGGCCGTGCTGGCGCTCACCCCCCTGTGGCTCGACTATGCCCACCTGGCCGGCCAGGACATGCCGCTGCTGGCCCTGGAGCTGCTGGGAATCCTGGCCCTGCTGAGGGCCGGTGACAGCCCTCAACGGCACTGGACGATTCTGGCCGGACTCTGGATCGGCCCGGCCTTCCTGATCAAGGGCTTCATGGTGGCGCTCCCCGTGCTGGCCCTGCTGCCCTTGGCCCTGCTGGAGCGCCGGCCCGTGCTGCGCCGGCCCGCCTTCTGGCTCAGCCTCACCCTGGGCTGGCTGCCGGTGGCCCTCTGGCTGGGCCTGAGTCTGAAGGTGCTCGGTCTGCCGGTGGTGGCGGGCCTTTGGCAGAAGCTGCTCTACCTCTCGGAGAGCGACGTCTACAGCGCCGGTCCGCTCTATTACCTCTGGAGCCTGCCAGCCAACACGTTCCCCTGGAGCCTGTTCGCCCTGGCGGGCTGGTGCGGCTGGCTGGGCGCGCCCATGGACCGGACCCGGCGCCTGCTGTTACTCCTCTATCCGCTGCTGATGCTGCTTCTTCTCAGCGCCTTCCGTACCAAGACCACCTATTACGGGTTGCAGCTCACCCCTTTTGTCGCCCTGGCGGCAACAGCCGGCCTGCGCTCCTGGAGCCGCGGAGACGGCAAACCTGGCCGCTGGGCCAGCCTGGGCATTGGTGGCCTGGGAGTTGTCCTGGTCCTGGTGGCGGCGTTGGTGCTGTGGCCGGGAACGCCTGCCGGGGTCCTGGTGGCCAATGGGGTGGCCGCCCTCGCGCCGGCGCCGGCTCTGTTTGCCGTGGCGGCGGGATGCCTGGGGCTGGCCTGGGCCCTGGTGCCCTGGTGCGGCCGTGGCCGGCGCCGACTGGGGGCCCTGCTGATCGGTCCCTGGCTGGCCCTGGCCGTGCTCGTTCAGGCTGGCCTGTTCACGGACAGAAGCCCCCTCCAACGGCAGGCCCTGGCACGCCCTGAGGCGGCGGCGGCCCTGGCGGCCGGGCCCATTGCCGCCGCCGCCGGCACGCCCCTGAGCGGCGGGGAACACGCGGGGCTGATCCTGGTGGCCCTGGCCAGCCCCAGGCTGATGTCCCGCCTCGGAGCGCCGGAGCAGGTTCCTCCAGGGGAGCGGGTGTGGATCCGGCGTCAGGAGCTGCCGGCCGGATGGCCCGTGCGGCTGCAGGCCCCCGAGCTGGAGCCCTGGGTGCTAGCCGAAGCGTCAGGAAGGGCCCGATGAGGCTGGCGCGCGGTCGGGACGGTTGGATCCTGCTGGGGTTGTGGCTGGCGGGGCTGCTCGTTGATGTCCTCTGGCTGCAACGCCACGACCAGCCGCCGGCCTGGGATCAGGGGGAACACCTGAGCCGCGCCCTGGGGGTGTGGCAGGTACTCGGCGAGGCCGCTCCCTTGGATCCGCTTTGGTGGCAGCGGCTCTGGGCCGAAACCCCCACCTACCGGGGGCCCTTCACCTATCTGGTGACGGCACCGGTGTTCAGCCTGCTGGGGCCTGGCTATGGCAGCGCGATCCTCTCCAACGGCCTGTTCCAGGCGCTGCTGCTGGGGAGCCTGTACGGCCTGGGTCGTCTGGCCCACAGCCGGGCCGCCGGCCTCTGGGCCGCCTTTCTCTGCGGCATCTCCCCGGCCCTGCTCAACCAGCGCAGCGACTATCTGATCGATTTCAGCCTGACGGCCGTTCTCACCGCCACCTGGTGGCTGCTGACCGTGCGTGTGCTCGCCCGCCCCCGGCACCCCTGGCTCTGGAGCCTGGGCGGCGGCCTGGGCCTCGGGGCCGTCGTTCTGACACGCCCGACCGGCCTGGTGCTGCTCTGGCTGCCCCTGCTGGGCCTGGTGTGGATGGCCCTCGTTCCCCTGCTCCAGCGCGGCCGGAAAACCCGCTTCGGCCGGCTGGCCCAGCTGCTGCTGGCCGCCGCCGCCGCCACGGCCATGGCCTGGCCCTGGTGGAGCCAGAACTGGTTGACGATCCTCTCCACCGTCAACAAGGCCCGCCAGTGGGGGGTGCTGTATCAGGACGGCCTGGAGGCCAACACCCTGGCGGGCTGGCTGTTTTACCCACGCCTGCTGCCCACGATGGCCGGGGCCGCCCTGGTGGCGGTGGTGGTGGCGGGAGGGTTGCTGAGCTGGTGGACCCGCCGCCGCACCCCAGCCTCCCGTTGGCCCTGGCCACAGATCGCCTGGTGGCTGAGCTTTCCGCTCGGGGCCCTGCTGCTGGCCACCCTGATGAGCACCAAGGATTTCCGCTTCGTGCTGCCCCTGGTTCCCCAGCTGTGCCTCGGCCTGGGAATCGTGCTGGCCTCGGCCGCCGGGCGCTGGACAACCGCCTGGCGGCTGGCGGTGCTGGGGATCGGGGTCTGGGGGGCCCTGGCCAGCCAGTTCGCCCTGGCAGCCAACCCCACCGGGTTCCCGCCGCGCCCCCCCATCTCAGGCCCCTCCTGGCCCCTGGAGGCGATCGTTGCCACGATCCGGCAGCGCAGTCCGCACCAGCTCTCCACCCTGGCGGTGCTGCCCGACAGCCAGGGCCTGAACGCCTTCAACCTCGACGCCGAAGGTCGCCGTCAGGACTTCCGCGTCGCCGCCCGCCAGACCGTGGCTCCCCTCGACCAGCTCGACGGCGACCTGGCCGGCTTCGACTGGTTCCTGCTCAAGGGGGGCGATCAAGGGGTGATGAGCGACGCGCGCCAGGCCACCCTCGATGGGATGGTGCGCCGCTCGCCGGCGTTCCAGGCCGCCGGCCGCTGGCCCCTGCCCGACGGCAGCAGCGCCGAACTCTTCGAGCGGCGGCAGCTCAGCCTGGAGGTGACACCGGTGGCCTGCGGGCCGGATCCCAGCCTCCAGCTGGATCTCAGCGTCGAGCCGCCCTCCCCCCTGCGGCCGGGCAGCGAGGCGGTGCTGCTGAGCCGCCTGCGGGGGCCGGCGGCGGCGCTGCAGGACGGCCTGCTGCTGCTCGACTGGCGGCCGGACTGGCGCCACGACCGCGGCATCGGCCAGGGCATGGTGCGCGCCGGCACGGCGGCCTGCCTGGAGGTCCGCGAACGGCTGGCCCTGGTGGTGCCGGCCGGGCTGCCCGACGGGACCTACCGGCTGCGGGCCCGCGCCACCGACGGCCAGGGGCGCCCGCTGGCCCTGCGCAGTGCGCCGCTGACGCTGACGGTGGCGGCGGGTGCTGACGGCGCCGGTGGGCGAGACAGCGGGGCGCCCCCCAACCGCATCGACCAGCTGCTCGCGCTGGGGAGGTTGCTGCGTCGGGGTGATCTGGATCTCCTGTTCCAGCAAGTGGGACAGATCAACCAGCGCGATCCCCAGCAGACCTACCTGGCCCAGGGGGAGCGACTGCTGCAGGTCCGGCTCCAGGAGCGCCCGCCCGACGCCGGTGAGGGCGATCTGGAGGACCTCTATGGTCTGGCCCTGGCCCAGGCGCTGCAGCGGCACGCCGATGGGGCCGTCGACACCCTGCAGCGCATCGTGTCCCTCGAACCCACCAATCCCCATGCCCTGATGGCCCTCGGCTTCGTGCAGCTCTACCGCTTCCACCCCGGCCAGGCCCAGGTGGCGCTCGATGCCGCCGCCCGACTCGACCCCGGCAACCGCACCCTGCGGACGCTGCGGGCCGTGGCCAGCGGCCTGCGGCTGGACGTGGCCGGCACCCTGGCCCTGCTGCGATGAACGGCACGCTCGAGCCCGAGGGACTGCAACGGTTCCACCGCCGCAACCGCGCCTATTACGCGGACCTGGACCGTCTGCACCAGGTGCTGGTCGCTCCGGGCCTGAGGGTGCTCGAGATCGGCTGCGGTCTGGGGGATCTGCTGGCCGCCACCCACCCGAGCCACGGGGTGGGCATCGAGCGCGACCCCGCCATTGCCGCCGCCGCCCGGGCGGCCCATCCCCATCTGCGCATCGTCTGCGCCGAAGCGGCGGCCATCACCCCGGAGGCGATCGGGGAGAGCGAACCCTTCGATGTGATTCTGGTCGCCAACACCCTCAACACCCTCGAGGACGTCCAGGGGGTGATCGAGCGGCTGGCGGCGTTCTGCCATGACCGCACCCGGCTGGTGGTGAGTTTCCACAACTGGCTGTGGCAGCCCCTGCTGAAGACGGCGGAAAGCCTGGGTCTGCGGCAACCCCAGCCCCCCGAGAGCTGGCTCACCCCCAGGGACGTGCAGAACCTGCTCGATCTGGCCGGCTGGGAGGTGCTCAAGCAGGGCCATCGCTGCCTGCTGCCCCGCCGGATCCCCCTGCTGGCCCCCCTGGCCAACCGCTGGCTGAGCCAGCTGCCCGTGCTGGAGCAGTTCGGGCTCACCCACTGGCTGGTGGCCCGTCCTGCCACCCCGGCCCAGCGCAGGCCCAGTGTCAGTGTGGTGATCCCGGCCCGCAACGAGGCGGGCAACATCGCCGCCGCGATCGACCGCATGCCCCTGCTGGGGTCGGCCACCGAGGTGCTGTTCGTCGAAGGGCACTCCTCCGATGACACCTGGGCGGAAATCGAGCGGGTCTGCGCGGCCTATAGCGGCCCGTTGCAGCTGCGCGCCCTGCGCCAGAGCGGCCGCGGCAAGGCGGATGCTGTCTGGCTGGGCTTCGATCAGGCCGAAGGGGAGGTGCTGATGATCCTGGATGCGGATCTCACCGTGCGCCCCGAAGACCTGCCCCGCTTCTACAAGGCCCTGGCCGAGGGACGGGGGGAGTTCGTCAATGGCTGCCGGCTGGTGTACCCCCGAACCAGCGCCGCCATGCCACCGCTGAACACGGCCGCCAACCGTTTCTTCGCCGCGGCCTTCTCCTGGCTGCTGCGCCAGCGGCTGAAGGACACCCTCTGCGGCACCAAGGTGATCTGGAAGGCCGACTACGAGCGCCTCAAGGCCGGGCGGGCCTACTTCGGCGACTTCGACCCCTTCGGCGATTTCGACCTGCTCTTCGGCGCCTCCAAGCTGAATCTCAAGATCGTGGAGGTGCCGGTGCGGTACCAGGAGCGCAGTTATGGCAGCTCCAACATCGCCCATGTGAAGGAGGGGCTGATCCTGGCGAGGATGTGTCTCTATGCCGCCCAGAAGCTGCGCTTCACACCATGAGCGCGCCGGAGTGCACCCCACGTCTGTGCCCCCGGCGTCGCCCCTGCCGCTGATGCAGAAGCGCTGGTTCCTGGGGCTGGTGGCCACCCTGGTCCTCTACCTGGGGCTCAGCTTCTGGTTCGGCTTCGCCGACGTGATGCGCTCCCTGGCGGCGCTGCCCTGGTGGTGCTGGGGACTGGTGGCGGCGCTGGTGGCCCTGGGCTACCTGCTGCTGTTTCAGCGCTGGCAGTTTTATCTCAGGCAGCTGGGACACCCCCTGCCCTGGCGTCCCAGCTGCCGGATCTACGCGGCCGGCCTCGCCCTGGTGGCCGCTCCAGGCCGCAGCGGCGAGGCCCTGCGCGGGCTATGGCTGCAGCGTCGCCACGGCATCCCGATGCAGGTGGGCGTGGGGGTGACCCTGGCGGAGCGGGTGACGGACCTGGCCGGAGCCCTGCTGGTGCTGGCCTGGGGGCTAGGGGGCCGCGTCCTGCCTGCCCTTGTGGCCGGCGGTGGAACCCTGGCCATCGGCGCCTGGCTGCTGACCCACCCCGCCGCCCTGCGACGCCTGGAAGCGTTCCTCGACCGGCTGCCGGCCCATCGGCGCTGGAGGGGACTGACCCGGCTGCTGCGGGAAGCCCTTGGAGCGGTGGGCCGTCTGCGCCGGCTGCTGCGACCCTGGCCCCTGCTGGTGGGCACCGCCCTGGCGGCACTGGTGTGGCTGATTGAGGCGGCGGCGCTGATGGGCCTCCTCCAGATGCTGGGGGATCCCCTGGCCCTGACCCAGGCCGCCGTGATCCGCACGGCGATGGCCCTCGGCGGCGTCCTTTCCTTCCTGCCGGCAGGGGTCGGCACGGCGGAGGCCACGGCCATCGGCCTGGCGGTGGCCTTCGGCGTCGATCGAGCGGCCGCTCTGGCGGTCACCCTGGTGCTGCGGGTGTGCACCGTGCTGCTGCCCACCGCGGTGGGAGTGCTGGTGCTGGCTCGCCAGGGAAATGACGGTGAAGGGGTGGGCGCTTGATTGAAACCGCTCTCTGTCTGGCCTGACAGGACAGAGCGATCAGACCCGACAGAGTGCCCCCGAAACCGCGCGCTCCATGAACGATGCCCCCGACATCGTGATCTCCAGGGAACCTGGGGAACACGATGTCGGGGGCTCTCGCCGGGTCCGCTCTGGCGCGAAACCGATGGATCAGGAGTTAGCAGCCGTGATCAGCCGGCATTCTCCGCGATCAGCAGACCCTTGATGGGACAACTTGGGGTCATGGACACCTCCTCCTGTGGGTTGGATGCCAGCCGGCGACGCCTGCGGCGAGAACGAAAAACGACAGGAAAAAGAAGAATCACCAAAACACACCGGACGTGGTACCCACTGCATCCGCTTGCACGGAATGAGCACCACAGGGCCGGAAGTCGCGATGGACTCCAATCAGGCGTTTCCGTCGATCACCACGTCACTGCTGACGGAACTCGCCCATCGTAACCAGCTTTTTGGGCCAGCGCCGAGCGGATCGTCGCAGCAGCGGGGGTGAGGGGGGCCAATAAAAAAGGCCCCTGGGAGGGGGCCTGTGGATGAAAGGGAAAAGATCAGAGCGCGTTGCCGCGGGGCAGAACCTCTTCAGGGAAGATGAAGTTTTCGTGCGGCTGGTCGGCGGGAGCCATCCAGGCGCGCAGACCTTCGTTGAGCAGGATGTTCTTGGTGTAGAACGTTTCGAATTCAGGATCCTCCGCGGCGCGGATCTCCTGGCTGACGAAGTCGTAGGCCCGCAGGTTGAGGGCCAGGCCGATGATGCCGATGCTGCTGGTCCACAGACCCATCACTGGCACGAACAGCATGAAGAAGTGCAGCCAGCGCTTGTTGGAGAAGGCGATCCCGAAGATCTGGCTCCAGAAGCGGTTGGCGGTGACCATCGAGTAGGTCTCCTCTTCCTGGGTGGGCTCGAACGCCTTGAAAGTGTTGGCCTGGTCGCTGTCCTCAAACAGGGTGTTCTCCACCGTCGCGCCATGGATGGCACAGAGGAGGGCACCGCCGAGGATGCCGGCCACGCCCATCATGTGGAAGGGGTTCAGGGTCCAGTTGTGGAAACCCTGCAGGAACAGCAGGAAGCGGAAGATCGCCGCCACCCCGAAGGAGGGAGCGAAGAACCAGCTGCTCTGACCCAGCGGGTACATCAGAAAGACGCTGACGAAAACCGCGATCGGGCCGGAGAAGGCGATGGCGTTGTAAGGGCGGATGCCGACCAGACGGGCGATCTCGAACTGGCGCAGCATGAAGCCGATCAGGGCGAAGGCACCGTGCAGGGCCACGAAGGGCCAGAGGCCGCCGAGCTGGATCCAGCGCACGAAGTCACCCTGGGCTTCCGGGCCCCAGAGCAGCAGCAGGCTATGCCCCATGGCATCCGCGGGGGTGCTGACGGCAGCGGTGAGGAAGTTGCATCCCTCCAGGTAGCTGCTGGCAATGCCGTGGGTGTACCAGGAGGTGGCGAAGGTGGTGCCGGTGAGCCAGCCGCCCAGGGCCAGATAGGCCGTGGGGAACAGCAGCAGACCGGACCAGCCCACGAAAACGAAGCGGTCGCGCTTGAGCCAGTCGTCGAGGACGTCGAACCATCCACGGGTGGCCGGTGCACGCCCTAAGGCGATCGTCATGGGAGGAGCTTCACGAAGCGTTACACGAGGATCGTAAAAGACAACCGCCTTTTTGTGCGGCCGACCGCGGCCCAGCCCCGCAGGAATGAGCACAACTACTCATCGGCTCCTCGGTGGCCCACGATTCGCCAGAGTGGCTGGGCCAGCCCTCCCCGTCTTACATGTACGTCGTCGAGATCTCCCTCCGGCTCAGCCCCATGCCCGTTGCCGTTCAGCGCAAGGAGCTGGACGCCGCCCAGGCCCTTTACGGCGAAGTGCGTCAGGCCCTCGAGAACGGCCACCCCAAGGTGCTTGAGCTGACCTGCGAGAAGGACGAGCAGAAGCGGGTCAGCCTTCTGAGCGGTGAGATCGTGGCCGTCCAGATGTATGAGAAGTCGGCGGTCGCCGGCGGCGGCAAGCGGCCTGGCTTCAGCTTCGAGCCTTGACAAGGCCTGCGCCGGCCGAGCCGCCCCTACGCATCGAAGGGCTCAGCTTCGGCTGGGGTCAGGGCCGTCAGGCCCTTCACCAGTGCCGGCTTCGGATTCCGGGGCCGGGCCTGTGGATGCTCGTCGGCAGCAACGGCAGCGGCAAGAGCACCCTGCTGCGTCTGATCACCGGCCTGCTCACGCCCAGCGAGGGGACCATCACCTGCCAGGGCAGGCCCGCCCTTGTGTTCCAGAACCCCGACCATCAGCTGCTGCTGCCCAGTTGCGGCAGTGACCTGCAGCTGGCCCTCCCCGAGGGTCTCGACGCCGGCGAGCGTGCCGCCCGGGTGGCCTCGGCCCTGGCCCAGGTGGGCCTGAGCGGCCTGCAGCAACGTCCCATCCACACCCTGAGTGGCGGCCAGAAGCAACGCCTGGCGATTGCCGGCGCCTTGGCCAGCGACGCGTCGCTGTTGCTGCTCGATGAACCCACGGCCCTGCTGGATCCAGAAAGCCAGAATGAGGTGCTGGAGCTGATCCATCGGCTGTGTCACCGGGGAGCCGCACCCCTCACCGCGCTGTGGATCACCCACCGCCTTGAGGAACTTGAGCGCTGCGACGGGGCCGCCCGCATGGAAGCCGGGGCGATCGGCCCCTGGCAGAGCGGCGCAAGCCTGCGCCGCTCCCTGGCCCCCTTGCCCGTCGGCGGGGCCGAAAGGTAAGGTCATCTGAGCCGGGTTTCCGGTGTTTTCCTCGGTAGCTCAGTGGTAGAGCGGTCGGCTGTTAACCGATTGGTCGCAGGTTCGAATCCCGCCCGGGGAGTTTTTTTCATCCACCCGATTGCGGGCGTCCTGCCCTGTGACAACAGCGGCAGGAGCAGCCTGATGAGCGGGGTCCGTCGGGATCTCCGCACGGGTCAGCGAAAACGGCGAAAATGTAGTCTCCCGTCACTTGTGCTCCCTCCAGAAGCACCACCGACGCCACGACCCCACCCATGAAGCCCTCCATCCTGCTCATCGAAGATGACGGCGACATGCGCGATCTGGTCGCCGGCCATCTCGAGCACGGGGGCTTCGACGTGCAGCGCGCTGAGGACGGCATCAAGGGCCAGGCCCTCGCCGTTCAGTACAGCCCCGATGTCATCCTGCTCGACCTGATGCTCCCAAAAGTCGACGGTCTCACCCTCTGTCAGCGTCTGCGGCGCGACGAGCGCACGGCCAAGATCCCCATCCTGATGCTCACCGCCCTCGGCAGCACCAAGGACAAGGTCAGCGGGTTCAATTCGGGCGCCGATGACTACCTCACCAAGCCCTTCGATCTCGAGGAGCTCATGGTCAGGGTCAAGGCCCTGCTGCGCCGCAGCGAGCGGGCTCCCCTCTCCACCAAGCACAACGAGATCCTCAGCTTCAGCTCCCTCACCCTCGTGCCCGAGCGCTTTGAGGCCATCTGGTTCGATGCCCCCGTGCGCCTCACCCATACGGAGTTCGAACTCCTCCACTGCCTGCTGCAGCGCCACGGCCAGACCGTCGCCCCCTCCCTGATCCTGAAGGAGGTCTGGGGTTACGAGCCCGACGACGACATCGAAACGATCCGGGTCCACGTTCGGCACCTGCGCACCAAGCTTGAACCCGACCCCCGCAAGCCCCGCTTCATCAAGACCGTCTACGGCGCCGGCTACTGCCTGGAGCTGCCCTCCAACGATCAGATGGAACCCCTCGCCACCATCGTCCACGACGCCAGGCAGGCTCGGCTGGAGGCCTCGATCAAGAGCAACGAAGCGGGCTGATTCCTCGGCCCATCGCGATGTGGGAGCGGGTTCATGCCGTGACGCTCACTACCGCCTCAGCGGCCCAGGTCGAGCAGGGCCACCTCCCAGGCCAGCCGGGGTTGCACGTAGGCCAGCAGGTGGCTGCGCAACTGTTCGAGGCGCCGCAGCGGCGCCGGCTCCAGGCGCTGCCTCCAGAGGTGCAGCTGCCACCAGTCGAGCAACCAGAGCTGCTGTTCCCCGTCGAGGGCTTCGCTGAGGTCCCGGGCGAGGCCCAGGGCCTCCATCGGCTCCCGGCCCAGGGCCAGAAGCCGTTCCGCCAGCCCCTCCGGCAGGCCCTGCCAGACCCGTCGGTGGCGCAGCAGGGCTCCTGGGGAGCCGGCGGCCAGTTCGAGCAATTCAGGGGGATCCGCCATGGGCGCCTGCGGTTCCCCATCCGCCAGCGGCAGGCGCTCCAGCACCTCGCGCACTAAGGCGGGGGGCAGACGGGCGAAGGGAATGGTCTGGCAGCGGGAGCGGATGGTGCTCAGCAGCCGGTCCGGGGTCGCCGTGAGCAGGATCAGCAGGCCGTGGCCGGGTTCCTCGAGGGTCTTGAGCAGGGCATTGGCGGCCGCTTCGGCCATCGCTTCGGCCGTCTCCAGCACCACCAGGGAGCGGCCCCCCTCCACCGGGCGGCGGGCCAGGAAACGGGTCACCTCCCGTACCTGCTCCAGGCGCAGCTGGGGGGGGCTGCGGCGACTGATCCCCTGGACCTCGGCCTCGGAGGCCTTCACCAGCCGGCCCTGGTGCAGGTAGGTGGGCTCGACCCAGAGCAGGTCGGGATGGTTGCCCTCCGCCAGGCGCCGCCGCAACGGCACCGATCCGGCGGTGCCACCGGCCAGCACCCCCTCCAGCAGACGCAGGGCCGCCAATCGGCGGCCCACCCCATCGGCCCCCACGAACAGGTAGGCCGGCGCCAGCCTCTGGCGATCGAGGGCGGCCGTCAGCAGCCCCACCGCCTGCGGCTGGCCGACCAGATCGGCGAACAGCTCAGCCATGGCCATGCCCCCCGGGGGCGCCCAGGTGTTCCCTGATCAGGGCGCGGCAGAGCTCCGTGACCTCCTCGATGGGCCCGCCGGCCGCGACCCGCTGCCAGCCCCTCTGGCCGGCCAGGGTGGCGAAGCCATCGCTGACCCGCTGCAGGAAGGCCTCGCCGGCGGCCTCGATCCGGTCGGCGGGCCGATCGCCGCGGCGCCGCAGGGAGCCGGCCAGGGGCAGGTCGAGCCAGAGGGTGAGATCGGGCGCCAGACCACCGGTGGCCAGGGCCTCGAGCTGGAGGATCGTTGGCAGGGGGAGGCCGCGGCCGTAGCCCTGGTAGGCGGCGGTGGAGCCGCTGAAGCGATCGCAAAGCACCCAGTCGCCGGCGGCCAGGGCCGGACGCAGGCACTTCTCCACATGCTGGGCCCGGTCGGCGGCGTAGAGCATCAGCTCGCTGAGGCTGCAGGGGGCGGCAGCCTCGGGCGGCCGCAACAGCAGGGAACGCAGGGCCTGGCCCAGGGCCGTGCCGCCGGGTTCCCGCGTCACCACCAGGCGGGCGCCGGGCGCCATCAGGCCACTGGCCGGCAGCCAGGCGTGCAGGGCCTCGATCTGGGTGGACTTGCCGCAGCCGTCGATGCCTTCCAGCACCAGGAAGCGTCCGCTCATGACGACCGATCCTTCAGGCTGGTCTGCAGCAGCAGGGCATTACCGACCACGGTGATGGAACTGAAGGCCATCAGCAGGGCCGCCAGCTCGGGTGAGAGGCGCAGGCCGAAGCCCGGCAGCAGCACCCCGGCGGCGATCGGCAGCACGATCAGGTTGTAGCCGAAGGCCCAGGCCAGGTTCTGGCGCACCTTGGCCATGGTGCGCCGGGCGATCTCCAGGGCCCGGACGATGCCGTCGAGGCCCTCGCCCATCACCACCAGCGCCGCACTCTCCTGGGCGATCTGGGTGCCCGTTCCGACGGCGATGCCGAGATCGGCGGCGGCCAGGGCGGGCGCATCGTTCACCCCGTCCCCCACCATCGCCACGGCCCCCTGGCGGTGGGCCAGCAGGAGCCGTTCCAGCTTCTGCTCGGGCCGCAGGTCCCAGGCCAGCTCTTCGGGGCGCAAGCCGAGGCGGCGGCCCAGGCCCTCGACGCTCGCCCGCCGGTCGCCGCTGAGCAGCCCGAGCCGCAGCCCCTGCTGCCGCAGGCTGGCCAGGGTGGCGGCGGCATCGGCGCGGGGCTGGTCTTCCACGGCCAGGAGTCCCAGCAGCCGTCCGTCGCTGGCCACCGCCAGCAGGCTGGCGCCATCGGCCTCCAGGTCCTGCTGGAGGGCCTCAAGGCCGGGGTTCATCGCCACACCGGTGCGGGCCAGCCAGGCCAGCCGGCCCACCTGCACCTGCCCGGAGCCTTGCACCTGGCCCTGCACCCCTTCCCCGGGGTGCGTCAGGGCCTCGGCGACGGACAGCAGGGGCAGCCCCTGGCACTGGGCCTGCTGAAGGACGGCGTGGGCCAGGGGATGGCGGCTGTGCTGCTCAAGGCTGGCCGCCAGCTGCACCAGTCGCTCGGCCTCGGCCGCCTCCGCCGGGCTTCCAGCCGCGGCCCCGATCACCCGGACGGCCGTCACCAGGGGGCGACCGACGGTGAGGGTGCCGGTTTTGTCGAACAGCACCGCCTCCAGCCGGGAGGCGGTTTCGATGGCGTCACCGCCGCGGAACAACAGGCCCGAGCGGGCCGCCAGGCCGGAGCCCACGGTGATGGCCGTCGGTGTGGCCAGACCCAGGGCGCAGGGACAGGCCACCACCAGCACGGCGATGGCCAGCTGCAACCCGAGGCTGAAGGGGGTGGCGGGGCTGGCGACATCCCCATGGCCATGGGCGCCATGGCCGGCTGCAGCGACCGTGAGCAGCACCTCGGGCCAGTGCTGGCTGCCCCACAACCACCAGAACAGCAGGGTGGCCACCGCCAGGGCCAGCACCACCAGGGTGAAGCGGCCGGCGATCCGGTCGGCCAGCCCCTGGATCGGGGCCTTGCGGGCCTGGGCCCGCTCCACCAGGTGCACGATGCGGGCAATGGCGCTCTCGGCACCGCTGCGCTGCACCTCCAGCACCAGGGACCCGTCCAGATTGAGCAGGCCGGCGGCCAGCTCACTGCCAGGAGCCACGGAGCGCGGCAGGGGTTCGCCGGTGAGGCTGGAGGCATCCATGCTGGAGCGGCCTTCCAGCACCACCCCATCCACCGGCACCCGGTCCCCAGGCAGCAGCCTCAGCCGGTCGCCCGGACGCAGCCCCCCAACCCGGACCTGGCGGGGGGGACCGTCGCCCAGCAGCAGCAGGGCATGGTCGGGCTGGAGGGCACTCAGTTCCTCGATGGCCCGACCGGTGCGATAGCGGGCCCGTTCCTCGAGGAAGCGACCGGTGAGGACGAAGCCCAGCAGCATCACCGGCTCGTTGAAGTAGCAGGGCCAACCGCTGGCCGGCCATAGCCAGCCCACCAGGCTGGAGAGGTAGGCGCTGGCCACGCCCAGCCCCACCAGGCTGTCCATGCCGGGCACCCCGGCCAGCGCCGAACGCACCCCCCGGATCAGGATCGGCCGGCCCGGAACGGCCAGGGCGAGCGTGGCCACCAGGGCATGGAACCAGGGGCTGCCCAGCAGCTGCCAAGGACCGCGCCAGGGCAGCTGGCCGGCCTCTGCCAGGTGGCCCAGCCCAGAGACCAGCAGCAGCAGCAGGGCCACGAGCAGCTGGCGCCAGTGGCGCCACCACTGGTCGGCCTGACGCCGCTGCCGTTGGCTGGCCGGCTCCAGGGCCTGGGAACGCAGCCGGGCCTGGAAGCCCAGGCCCTCAAGGCTGCCCAGCAGGGCGGGCAGGGGGTCCACGGTGACGCCATCGGGATCGTCGGTGCGTGGCTCCAGATCGACCCAGGCCGTGCGGGTGAGCAGGTTGACGCTGGCCTGGCGCACGCCCTTGGTCTGCAGCAGGCGCTGCTCCACGGCACGCACGCAGCCGCCGCACTTCATGCCCTCCACATCGAGGAGCAAGGGCTCGGAAGCGGTGGCAAGGGGGGTGGCGCTCACGCAGGGGGTGCCGGGGCGATCACGGACCGGCGCCCCAGGCTAGGGAGCCACCACCCCTTCGGCCGCCCGAGGCAGGATGGAGGCACGATCCGGATCTCGACCCTTGCCCCGCTCGCAGCGCAACGACAACTTCATCGACAAGAGCTTCACGGTCATGGCCGACCTGATCGTCAAGCTGCTGCCGATCGATCCCAAGGCGAAGGAGGCGTACGTCTATTACCGCGACGGTCTGTCGGCCCAGAACGACGGCGACTACGCCGAGGCCCTCGAAAACTACGAAGAAGCCCTGAAGCTTGAAGAGAACAGCATCGACCGGGGCGAGATCCTCAAGAACATGGCGATTATCTTCATGAGCAATGGCGAGGAGAACAAGGCCCTCGACTTCTACCGCCAGTCGCTCGACGCCAACGCCAACTCCCCCTCCTGCCTCAAGAACATGGGGCTGATCTACGAGAAGTGGGGCCGGCTGGCCGAGGAAACCGGCGACCAGGACGCCGCCGACCGCTGGTTCGACGAGGCCGCCACCTACTGGACCAAGGCCGTGCGGCTCTACCCGGGCGGCTATCTGGACATCGAGAACTGGCTCAAGTCCTCCGGCCGCAGCAACGTCGACGTGTATTTCTGATCAGACGTCTGCTTCCGACTGGTCGGGGTTGACCCCCAGGCCGGCCACCAGGGCTTCGGCGACCGTGGCCGCCTCCAGCAGCTGCAGGCCGAGGCTGGCCGCCACCGGCCCCAGGCCGCTACCGCGGGGCACCACGGCCCGGGAAAAGCCCAGCCGGGCCGCCTCCTGCAGGCGCAACTCCAACTGGCCCACGGGCCGCAGCTGGCCGCCCAGGCCCAGTTCCCCCAGCAGCACGGTGCCCGCCGGCAGGGTGAGGTCGCGGTAACTGGCCACCACGGCGGCCGCGACCCCCAGATCCGCCGCCGGCTCCTCCACCTCAAGGCCACCGGCCACCGCCAGGTAGCAGTCGAAGCGCGAGAGGGGCAGACCCATGTGCTTCTCCAACACCGCCAGGATCTGGTGCAGGCGGTTGGTGCCGATGCCGGTGGCGGTGCGCCGCGGGCTGGCGTAGCTGGTGGGGCTGACCAGGGCCTGAACCTCCACCAGCAGCGGGCGGGTGCCCTCACAGGCCACGATCGTGGCGGTGCCGGGGCTGGGTCCATCCCCGGCCAGGAACAGCTCGCTGGGGTTGCTCACTTCCACCAGCCCGGCACCCTGCATCTCGAACACCCCCAGCTCGTGGGTGGCGCCGAAGCGATTCTTCACGGCCCGCAGCAGCCGGTGGCTGGCGAAGCGGTCCCCTTCGAAGGTGAGCACCGCATCCACCAGGTGCTCAAGCACCTTGGGACCCGCCAGCATCCCCTCCTTGGTGACGTGCCCCACCAGCACCAGGGCGGTGTGCTGGCGTTTGGCGATCCGCTGCAGGGCGGCGGCACAGTCCCGCACCTGGGACACCGAGCCGGGGGCACTGCCCAGCTCGGCGTCATGCAGGGCCTGGATGCTGTCGATGATCGCCACCTGGGGCCGCAGGGTCTCCAGTTCCTGCAGCACCAGCTCCAGATCGGTCTCCGCCAGCAGGCGCAGACCCTCACCATCGCCGCCTTCGCCTTCGCCAGCCTCCGCCGCTTCGCCAGGGGCGTCCTCGGCCAGGCGCCGCCAGCGCAGCTTCACCTGCTGGGCCGACTCCTCGGCACTGACGTAGAGCACCACGGCCCGGGAGGCCATGGCCCGGGCGCTCTGCAGCAGCAGGGTGCTCTTGCCGATGCCCGGATCACCCCCCAGGAGCACCAGGGAGCCAGGCACCAGGCCGCCGCCCAGTACCCGGTCCAGCTCGCCATAGCCGCTGGCCAGGCGCTGCAGGGGCCGGTCCCCCACGGCCTGGATCGGTTCGGAGCGGCTGGGACGGCCCGGTGCCGGAGCAGCCGTATCGGCCACCGGGCGGCGGCGGCGTGTGTCCGCACTCGGCTCGCTCTGCTCCACCAGCGTGTTCCAGCCACCGCAGCCGGAGCAGCGGCCGAAGAACTGCCGCGTCCTGGCCCCACAGGCCTGGCAGACGAACGAGGAACCGGGACGGGCCAAGGCAAGCGAGCGGGGTGTATGAAGAAAGGTGGCGTTCGGTGAATTCGCGACCTTCCGGCCGGTTCAGTAGGGCGGATCCGTGTTGCATTGTCCTCGCCGCGCAATGACGGCCTCCCCCACCGCCAAGGAAACGATCCTCGTCGTCGATGACGAGGCCAGCATTCGCCGGATCCTCGAGACGCGCCTCTCGATGATCGGCTATCAGGTGGTCACCGCCTGCGACGGCGAGGAGGCCATCGAGGCGTTCCACCGTGTCCTGCCGGACCTGGTGGTCCTCGACGTGATGATGCCCAAGCTCGATGGCTACGGCGTCTGCCAGGAGCTGCGCAAGGAGTCCGATGTGCCGATCGTGATGCTCACCGCCCTCGGTGACGTGGCCGACCGCATCACGGGCCTCGAGCTCGGGGCCGACGACTACGTCGTCAAGCCCTTCAGCCCCAAGGAGCTGGAGGCCCGCATCCGCTGCGTGCTGCGGCGGGTCGAGAAGGACCCCGGCGCCGGAATCCCCAATTCCGGCGTGATCCAGGTCGGCGATCTCCGCATCGACACCAACAAGCGGCAGGTGTACCGGGGCGACGAGCGCATCCGTCTCACCGGGATGGAGTTCAGCCTGCTGGAGCTGCTGGTGAGCCGCTCCGGCGAACCCTTCAGCCGGGGCGAGATCCTCAAGGAGGTGTGGGGCTACACCCCCGAGCGTCACGTGGACACCCGCGTGGTGGATGTCCACATCTCGCGGCTGCGCTCCAAACTGGAGGATGATCCAGCCAACCCCGAGCTGATCCTCACGGCCCGGGGCACCGGCTATCTGTTCCAGCGCATCGTTGAACCCGTTGCCACCGAAGGATCCTGAAGGCGGGGGGCGCGACGGTCGCCGCTTCGCCTCCAACCGCCCCAAACCCAACCGCACGATCCGCCGTCTGGTGATCTGGTACCGGCGCAATGCGGCCGTCACCAGCCTGGTGGGCACCGCCACCGCCACGGCCTCGGGGGCCGCCTCGGGGGCCGTCTCGGTGGCGGGCAGCATGGCCGGCGCTGCCACCAACGTGGCGGGCTCCGTGCTCCAGCCCTTCGTCTTCGATCCGCTGCGGCGTCTCCAGCAGGGGAACCACAGCGGCGGCGGCATCGATGACCGGCAGCGCCTCTGGGTCGCCGTCGACGGCATGGGCGGAGACCACGCCCCAGGCCCGATCCTGGAGGGATGTCTGAGGGCGGTGGGCCTGCTGCCCCTGCGCATCCGCTTCGTGGCCGAGCCGGAGCCGCTGCGCTTGGCGGTGGCGGCGATGGGCCTGGGCCACGACCTTGAAGAGGCGGTGCAGCACGGCCTGATCGAACTGGTGCCCAGCGGCCCCTCGGTGGGCATGCACGAGGAGGCCACGGTGGTGCGCCGCAAGCGCGACGCCAGCATCAATGTGGCCATGGATCTGGTCAAGAAGGGTGAGGCCACCGCCGTCTATTCCGCCGGCAACTCAGGTGCGGTGATGGCCGCCGCGATCTTCCGCCTCGGCCGGCTGGCGGGCATCGATCGGCCCGCCATCGGCGCCCTGTTCCCCACCAAGGACCCCAGCCAGCAGGTGCTGGTGCTCGACGTGGGGGCCAACATGGACTGCAAGCCCGAGTGGCTGCATCAGTTCGCCCTGCTCGGGAACATCTACAGCCGCGACGTGCTGCAGGTGAAACGGCCCCGCATCGGCCTGGTGAACATCGGCGAGGAGGAGTGCAAGGGCAACGACCTCTGCCTGCGCACCCATCCGCTGCTGGCGGGCGACGAGCGCTTCGTCTTCGCCGGCAACTGCGAGGGTCGCGACATCCTCTCCGGGGACTTCGACGTGGTGGTCTGCGACGGCTTCACCGGCAACGTGCTGCTGAAGTTCCTTGAGTCGGTGGGCAGCGTCCTGCTGGACGTGCTGCGGGCCGAGCTGCCCCGGGGGCGCCGGGGCAAGGTGGGCTCGGCGTTCCTGCGCAGCAACCTGGTGCGGATCAAGAAGCGCCTCGACCACGCCGAGCACGGCGGCGCCCTGCTTCTCGGGGTCGACGGCATCTGCGTGATCGGCCACGGCAGCAGCCGGGCGCTTTCGGTGGTTAGCGCCCTGCGGCTGGCCCACTCCGCCGCCAGCCACGGCGTCATGGACGACCTGCACGCCCTCGGCGAGGGGAGCGCCGGAGTGGCAACGACCTGTGGTTGACTGTGCCCACCTGTGAACCGAATGGGTGCCGCTCGGCTCGGACAAGACGGTGACCACGGCCGCCTTGCGGGGGATGGCTCTGGTGGGTTGTGGACGCGCTCTCCCCGCCGCCAGCATCAGTAACGACCAGCTGAGCGAGCGGGTCGACACCAACGACGGCTGGATCCGCAGCCGCACCGGCATCGGCGCCCGGCGCGTGGCTGGCCCCGGCGAGACTGTCACCAGCCTGGCCGCCGAAGCCGGCCGGGCGGCCCTGGCCCATGCGGGCTGGGCTCCTGATGAAGTGGATCTGATCCTGCTGGCCACCTCCAGCCCCGACGACCTGTTCGGCACCGCCCCCCGGGTCCAGGCGGCCCTGGGCGCCCACCGGGCGGTGGCCTTCGATCTCACGGCGGCCTGCAGTGGCTTCCTGTTCGCCCTGATCACGGCGGCCCAGTACATCCACGGCGGCACGATGCAGCGGGTGCTGGTGATCGGCGCCGACCAGCTCAGCCGCTGGCTCGACTGGGACGATCGCCGCACCTGCGTGCTCTTCGGCGATGGCGCCGGTGCCCTGGCCGTCCAGGCCTGCGACCCTGCCGACGACGCCCTGGTGGGCTTCCGCATGCGCTCGGATGGCAGCCGCAACGCCTGCCTCACCCTGGCCCAGGTGGCCGAGCACCGGCCCCTGGTGGCAGACCTCTCCGCCCAGGTGGGGGGCTTCGCGCCGATCCACATGAACGGCCAGGAGGTCTACAAGTTCGCCGTACGGGAAGTGCCCGCCGTGCTGGCCGAGCTGCTGGAGGCCACCGGCACCGCCGCCTCGGATGTGGACTGGCTGTTGCTGCATCAGGCCAACCAGCGCATCCTCGATGCGGTGGCCGACCGCTTCGCCATGCCCGCCGAGCGGGTGCTCAGCAATCTCTCGGCCTATGGGAACACCTCCGCCGCCACGATCCCCCTGATGCTTGATGAAGCGGTCCGCGATGGGCGGGTGGGCGTCGGTGACCTGATCGCCAGCAGCGGCTTCGGTGCCGGCCTCAGCTGGGGGGCCGCCCTGTTCCGCTGGAGCGGTCCCGGCCGCCCGCCAGCCGAGCCCTAATCTCCTGCCGTTGCACGGGAGGCTTGCATGGCCATCGCCTGGGTGTTTCCGGGACAGGGTTCGCAGAAGCCGGGCATGGCCGAGGGGGTGATCGACCTGCCTGGCGCCCGGGAGCGCTTTGATCGGGCCTCAGCCCTGCTCGGCCGCGACCTGCTGGCCATCTGCGCCGGGTCTGAAGCCGGCGGCAGCGGGGACCCGGGCGAACCCAGCGATCTCAACGACACCCGCAACACCCAGCCGGCCCTGTTCGTGGTCGAGAGCCTGCTGGTGGACGAACTGCACCGGCAGGGCCGCACGGCCCAGCTGGTGGCGGGCCACAGCCTGGGCGAGCTGGTGGCCCTCTACGCCGCCGGGGTCTTCGATGCCGAGACCGGCCTGAAGCTGCTGCGCCGCCGCAGCGAACTGATGGCCGCCGCCGGCGGCGGCGCCATGACCGCCGTGATGGGCTTCGACCGCGACGAGCTGGAGCGGGTGGTGGCGGCCACCGAGGGGGTGGTCATCGCCAACGACAACAGCGCCGCCCAGGTGGTGCTCTCCGGCACGCCGGAGGCGGTGGCCAGCGTCAGCGCCACGGTGCGCTGCAAACGGGCCATCCCCCTGGCCGTCTCCGGCGCCTTCCATTCCCCCTTCATGGCCGCCGCCGCCGCCGCCTTCGCGGCCGAACTGGAGGCGGTGCCCTTCGCCGACGCCCGGATCCCCGTGCTCAGCAACGCCGATCCCAGGCCCGAAACCGCCGCCTCGGTGCTCAAGGAACGCCTGCGCCAGCAGATGACCATGGGGGTGCGCTGGCGCGAAACCATGGAACGCCTGCAGAGCGCCGGCATCACCACCGCGGTGGAGATCGGCCCCGGCAACGTGCTCAGTGGCCTGATCAAGCGCAGCTGCCCCGGGCTCGGCACCGCCCAGATCGCCGGCTCGGGCGACCTGGGCCAGTGAGACGCCGCCGCCGGCCACCGGCCGATCCCCCCGCCCTGCTGAGCACGCCAAAGCCGAGCCTGACCTACCGGCTGATCAGCTACCTGCTGGTGTTTCCCGTCTTCCGGGTGCTGTTCCGGGGCCAGACCACCGGCAACGACCACGTGCCCCTGGAGGGGGCCGTGGTGGTCGTGGCCAACCATGGTTCCCACCTGGATCCACCGCTGCTGGGCCATGCCCTGGGCAGGCCCGTGGCTTTCATGGCCAAGGCGGAGCTGTTCCGGGTGCCGCTGCTGGGGCCGATCATCCGGGCCTGCGGCGCCTACCCGGTCGAGCGCGGCGCCGGCGACCGGGAAGCGATCCGCACCGCCACCGACCGGCTGCTGCAGGGCTGGGCCACCGGCGTCTTCCTGGACGGCACCCGCCAGGCGGATGGCCGCGTCAATCGGCCCCAGCCAGGGGCGGCCCTGCTGGCGGCCCGCGCTGGGGTGCCGCTGCTGCCGGTGGCGATCATCAACAGCCACCGGGCCCTGGGAGCAGGCGGCCATGGGCCCCGGCTGGTGCCGATCCACATCCGCATCGGCACGCCGATCCCTCCCCCGGCCTCCCGGCGGCGCCCCGACCTGGAGGCGGTGACCCGGGCCGCCCAGGAGCAGATCAACAGGATGCTGGACCTCGGCCCGATCAGCGGAAGCCTGCTTTCTCCAGCCAGGGAGCCACCCGCTCTTCCACCCACGGCCTGATGTCCTGGCCGCTGACCACCCACAGGGCCGCCCTGGCGCCATCGCCCCACAAGCGCCTGCGGCCCTCGACGACGCAAAGCTCGCCGCAGGGGACAGGCACCGGGGTGAGGTGAATGCCGCGGCTGCCGGCCACGATCCGTCCCACCAGCAGAGCCCGTTCCATGTGATCGGTGGAGGTGACGAGCAGGGCGTGACGGATCCGGGACTTGCGCAGATCGTCGACCAGGGAGGTGAAGTTGGACACCGTGTCCCGGGCCCGATAGTCGAGCTGGACCTGGCGAGAGGGCAGGCCCTCCTTCTGCTGGAACAGCCAGTGGGCGTACTCGGGGTTGGTGCCGCCGGTGACCACCACCGGCAGCCCATCGCTACGGGCCAGGCGGGCAGCGGCCGCCTCCCGATCGGCATCGCCCCCCAGCACCAGGATCATCTGGGGCGGCGGCGGCGTCGGCCACCACACCCCCCGGGACAGCCACAGCAGAGCCAGGCCCGCCAAGCCCACCAGCACGCCCCGGCCCCGGCCAGGTCGCCGCGGGGCGGGGGGGGCGCGGCGGTTCGTCCGCTGGGGAGGACCCGCCGGCGTCGGCTCAGTGCTGGCCGGGCGACGCGAGCGGCGGCGGGGCCGGGGATGGGGTCCGGGGCGGCTCAACATGGGAGCGCCTCCACCGGACTGGTGGGGTAGAGGGGCAGCACCGGCTGCCAGGGGGCGCCCAGGCCTGCGGCGGCGCTGGCGGCACTGAAGCCGAGCAACTGGATCACGTCCTCCGGCAAGCGCACCTCACCCGGCTGGATGGGGAAGGGGGCCAGGGCGTCACGGCCGCGGTGGAGCCTCGGGGCCTCCAGCTCGACCACACCGCCGGGCAGGCCCGGGTCGGCGCCATAGAGCCCCGCCACCACGCCGCGACGGGGCAGCTCCTGCAGCAACCAGAAGGGACCCGCCGCGCTGGGCGGCTGGGGACCGGCGAGCAGGCGGCGGGCCATCAGGTGGAAGCTGCTGATGCCATCGAGGGGCAGGGCCAGCTGCTGAGCCAGGGTGCGGGCCAGCACCACCGTCAGGCGGGTGCCGGTGAAGCCACCGGGGCCGGTGGCCACCGCCAGGCGACCCAGCTGGGGCCAGGCGCTGGCCGGCAGCACCGATTCCAGGCAGTCGAACAGCCCATTGGAGAGGGAGCGGCCCAGGGGGAAGCTCTCCAGCCGCTCCGGCTGTGTCGCCCCGAGGCGCTGCAGCCCCACGCCGAGGCTGTCGCTGGAGCTGTGCAGGGCCAGCAGCCAGGGGCGGCCGTCCGGATCGGGCAGGCCCGTCATGACGGCAGGGGGCCGTCGGGGCGCCAGCGGCGCCAGCGGCCCGGATCGGAGTTGAAATCGGAGCAGGCCCGCACGTCCCACTCCACCCCGACACTGGCCGTGGCAGCGTCGAGATCGAGCACCTGCACGTGAATGCGCGGCTGCCGGGGGCTGAAATCGGGGCTCATGGTGAGGTGGGCGACGCCGTGCTGACGCTCGACCGCGTGGTAGGCCTGACAACGCTCGACCCAGTGGCAATCCACGCAGATGCACATGCCGCCGCGGCCCAGCAGGGCGCCCATTGTGGCGTGCGAGCCGGGACGTCAAGTCTCGGAACTGTGGCGGGCCCTGGCACCGGAGCGCTGGCCTGTGCCCCCCGACCAGCTGCCGGAGGGCACGGCGCTGGTGGGGGGGGCGGTCCGGGACGGCCTGCTGGGTCGGCTGGTCGCCCAGCCGGATCTCGACCTGGTGGTGCCCGGCGACGCCATCGACCTGGCCCGGCGCCTGGGACGGCAGTTCGGTGGCACCTGTGTGGTGCTTGACAAGGAACGTTCGATCGCCCGGCTGGTGCTGAAGGGCTGGACGATCGACCTGGCCCGTTGCGCCGGTAACGATCTCAGGGCCGATCTGACCCGCCGCGACTACACCGCCAACGCCATCGCCCTGCCCCTGGGGGGGCTGGCACTGGACAGCCGAGCGGCCGCCGATCTGCGACTGATCGACCCCTGCGGTGGCCTCCAGGATCTGGCCGCGCGCCGGCTGGTGGCGATCAGCGAGGCCAACCTGCTCGACGACCCGCTGCGGTTGCTGCGGGGGGTGCGGCTGGCCTGCGAACTGGACTTCGCCATCGCTCCAGCCACCTGGGAGCTGATCCGGCGCCACCGGCAGCGGATCACCGCCGTGGCCGGGGAACGGGTGCTGGCGGAACTGGAGCGCCTGGTGGCCTCTGCCCAGGGGCACCGGGGGCTGGAGCAGGCCCTGGAGGCGGGCCTGCTCCAGCCCTGGGGGGCCGCCGACGGGCCCGAGGCGCCGCTGGCGAGCCTGGGGCCCCAGCGGCCGGAAACTTGCGGCCTCACTCCCGCCGAGGCGGCCTGGGCCCTGCCGCTGGCACGGCTGGCGGCCGTACTGGATGGCCCGAGCCTGGAAGGGCTGCGGGCCAGTCGCCGGCTGCAGCAGCGCTGCCAGCGGCTGCGGCAATGGCTCGGCCATCTCCGGCAGACGCCAGGGCCCGCCGGTGCTCTGGCGCTGGAGGCCCTGGCCGAAGCGGAGCGGCTGGCCCTGCAGCGCCAGCTGGAAGAGGAGCTGCCCGCCCTGCTGCTGCATCTGGATCCGCAGGCGGCGCAGCTGGCCATGGGCCGCTGGCGGGATCCGGCGGATCGCCTGTTCCACCCCCGGCCGCCCCTGGATGGAAGCCGCCTGCAACAGCTGCTGGCCATCCCCCCAGGCCCCCGGCTCGGCCAGCTGATCGACCACCTCACAGCCGAACGGGCCTTCGACCGATTGGGCAAAAAGGCAGCGACGGACACAGCGGAGTTGGCGGATACGCGACTGACCGAAGAGGTCGTTGCTGCCGCCCAGGTGTGGCTGGGTTGCCAGGGCGAGGCAAGGGAAGCGGACCCTCGGCGTGATTAACTGCTGAATGCAATGGCGTGATCGCACCGCCTGCCAGAGCTTTTTTCCCTTTCCCGAGCCCCCTCCCCATGAGCGTTCGTCTCTATGTCGGCAATCTGCCGCAAACCTTTGATGCCAAAGAGCTGGAAGCTCTCTTCTCGAGCGTGGGAGAGGGGGTGCGTTTCAAGGCGGTGAACGACCGCGAGACCGGCAGCTGCCGGGGCTTCGGCTTTGCCAACGTTGAGGATCTGGCCCAGGCCGAGGCGGTGATCGCCCAGCTCAACGGCAAGGACTTCGGTGGCAGCACCCTGCGCATCGAGATCTCCGAGCAGCGCCGGGACAGCCGCCCCGCCGCCGGCGCCGATCGTCGCCCCGGCAGCGCCCCCACGGCCGCCCGCAAGAGCGTCAACAAGGTGGTGCATGCCGACGCCGTCGGTGAAGGCGCCCCCGATCCCCGCTGGGCCGGCGAACTGGCCAAGCTCAAGAACCTGCTGGCCAACCAGAAAGCCGCGGTCTGAGGCCAGGGCCGCTTGAGTGGCGTAGGACAGTCGCTTGCCTAGGGGGTCCTTTCCCCCTCCAGGCATCGGAACCGTCGGACAGGACTCCTCTCACGCCACTGTCACCAAGCGCCATGCCCTCCACTCCCCAGGCCAGCGGCGGCACGATTTTCCCGGCGGACTGGCTGGGCACCTGGTCGTGGCAGGGGCAGACGGTGAGCTACGCCCGCAGCGCGCCTGCGGCGCCGGCCCAAGCCGGGGAGTTGCCCGTGCTTCTGATTCATGGCTTCGGCGCCTGCAAGGAACACTGGCGCCACAACCTGCCGCCACTGTCGGGCAACCGTCCCGTCTTCGCCATTGATCTGGTCGGCTTCGGGGCCAGCAGCAAGCCCCCCTCACGCCTCGAGGGCGAACCGGATGACGGTCTGGCGCTGCGCTACGGCATCGATCTGTGGGCCGATCAGGTGGCGGCCTTCGTGCGGGAGGTGATCGGCACGCCAGTCCAGCTCGTCGGCAATTCGATCGGGGGCGTCGTGGCCCTCGCCGCGGCCGCCAGACTCGGGGACGACGCCAGCCAGGTGATCCTGATCGACTGCGCCCAGCGCAGCCTGGACGACCGCCGCCTGAGCGAGCAGCCTCCGCTGCGCCGGATCGGCCGGCCCCAGCTGAAGCGCCTGGTGCGTCAGCGCTGGCTCACGGGCCGGCTGTTCCGCTGGGTGGCCAATCCCGGCGTGATCCGCAGGGTTCTGGCCGTCGCCTACCCCACGGGCCGCGGCGTCGATGACCAACTGGTGCAGTTGCTGCTGACGCCGGCGCGCAGCCCGGGTGCCGAGGAGAGCTTCCGGGGGTTCATCAACCTCTTCCGCGACCGCCTGGCCCCGGACATGCTGGCGGAACTGACCATTCCGGTCCGGCTGCTCTGGGGCGAGGCGGATCCATGGGAGCCGGTAGCCGAGGCCAGGCGCTGGGCCGGGGCTTTTGCCGCCGTACGTGACCTGCGGATCCTGCCCGGCCTCGGTCACTGCCCCCATGACGAGAATCCCTCCCTGGTGAACCCGGTGCTGAAGGAGTGGTTGGCACTCGGGGATCAGCCCTGAGACCGCCCCTGGGCCTGGCCGATGGAACGCCGCTTCATCGCGTCTGGGCGATCACATAGGAGAAGGGAAGATCCAACAATTTGCCGACCCTGGGCACGAAGGCGCGGTGATTGAAGACGTCATAATCCAATCTCTCGATGACATCAAGGATTCCGCGGTACAGACGCAGCGAGGCCCACACGGGCCAGCGGGCATCCGGGGCCAGCCAGCGCACCCCGGCCTCGGAACGGTTGAACCAATCCCTGGCCCGCTCCAACTGGAAGCGCATCAGCGCCTGCCAGTTCTCGTTGAGACGGCCGGCCATCAGATCGTCTTCGGAGTAACCGAAACGGTCGAGATCCTCCTGGGGAAGATAGATACGACCGCGGCCGCGATCCTCACCCACATCCCGCAGGATATTGGTCAGCTGGTTGGCGATGCCCAGGGCCACGGCCGCTTCCGAGGTGTCGGGGCGCTCGCTCCAGGGGGCGGAGGTGTAGGCGGCGTCGACCCCCATCACCTCCTGGGTCATCAGCCCCACGGTGCCGGCCACCCGGTAGCAATAGAGCTGGAGGTCGGAGAAGCTGGCGTAGCGATCACGCAGCACATCCATCCTCTGGCCCTCGATCATGTCGAGGTAGGCCTGCAGGGGCTGGGGGAAGCGCTCCATGGTGTCCACCATCACCCTGTCGAGGGCGTCGACGGCACGGCCGGCGAACAGGGCGCGGGTGCGCTCCTCCCAGGCATCGAGGCGTTCCAGCAGGACGTTGGCCGAAAGGGTCTGGGCCTGGGCACTGTCCATCAGTTCGTCGGTGCGGCGGCACCAGACGTAGATCGCCCAAATGGCCCGGCGCTTGGCCGGGGGCAACAGCATCGTGCCGAGATAGAAGGTCTTGGCCCAGCGCGCCGTTTCCTGCCGGCAGGATTCATAGGCGTCCTGCAGATCGGAGGAGAGGCAAGGGGGCAGCGGGGCCAGCACACTCACACCGTCGCCAGGCTCTGGGCCGGTGTCGGCCCCTGGCCCCGACTGCCAAGACTGGCGTCCACGGCGGCGGCGCAGAGCTTGCCGCTCAGCACCGCTCCCTCCATCGAGGCCAGGTAGCGCTGCATGGTGAAGCAACCCGCCAGGAAGAAATTGGGGATGGGGGAAGCCTGGGAGGGCCGCAGCTGCTGGCAGCCGGGCACGGTCTTGTAGACAGAAAGCGGCGTCTTGACGACCACCGACTTGCGCAGCCGGGCCGGGGAGGCGCCAGTGAAATGGACGGGGAACAGGCGCTTGAGCTCCTCCAGGGTGGCGGCCACGATTTCTTCATCGGGGCGGCCGATCCAGTCGGCGGCAGGAGCAAACACCAACTCGAGCATGGAGCGCTCGGAATCCTCGTACTCCCGGCAGGTGTTGCTCATGTCGGCATAGACACTGAGCAGATCCGAACGACTGAACAGCAGGTGGTCGATATCGGTGAGCTTGCGGTCGAACCAGAGATGGATGTTGATCACCGGCACACCGCGCAGGCCCTCGAGCTTGCTGAAGTACGGCAGCGTCTTCCAGGGCTCGGGCAGCAGCAGCTTGAGCGGATCGACCGGCATGGCACTGACGTAGGCATCGGCCTGGATCTCGCGCTCGGGTCGGCCCTTGATACCGCCAATGCGGAAGCCGGTGACAGCCCCGTCCTGGTCGATGCGGATCTCCCGCAGGGGCGAGTCCAGATGCACTTCTCCCCCACGGGCCTCGATGTAATCCACCATCGGCTGGCAGAGCCGCTCCGGCGGGTTGCCATCCAGGAACGCCATGCGGGAGCCGTCAGTTTCCTGCAGGAAGCGGTTGAGCGCGGTGAGCACCACCGTGCTGGAGATCTCCTCAGGGTTGATGAAGTTGAGCGCCTTGCTCATGGCGAGAAAAACTTCATCGTTGACACGCTCAGGAATATTATGAATCCGAAGCCATTCACTCCAACTGTACTTGTCGCATTCCTCCACATAGGCCTGGCCGCGCAGCATCGCCGGAACCAGGCCAAGACCGAAGGCGATCTTCTCCGGCCAGGTCAGCATGTCATTATTTCCCAGGATCGCGGCCATCCCATTGATCGGGGCCGGCAGGTCGGGAAAATCAAAACGGCTATAGGTACCCGGCACTTCCTTCTGATTGAAGATCATCGAGTGAGATTTCCACTGCAGGCGATCCTCGATGTCCAGCTCGGCAAACAGTTGGCGCATATTGCGATAGGCGCCAAAGAAGATGTGCAGACCGGTTTCGTACCAGTCGCCATCGGCGTCCTGCCAGGCCGCCACTTTGCCGCCCAGCACATCTCTGGCCTCAAGCACGATCGGGGTATGGCCGGCGTCACAGACGTATTTGGCGCAGGACAGGCCGGCCAGCCCGGCCCCGGCGATGACAACCCGCATGTTGAACCACAGATCAACAGCAACCTTATCGGGCCCTCCCGGGCAGGGGCGACCGGCGCCAGGCGGCGGCGGCGGCGAAATCAGGCTCCGGCCTATCTAAAGTCGATACAGCACTCAACCGGTGCCGACCCCCTTCAACGCATCCCCGCCCCCGAGGCCGAGCCCATGGTCGAGACGCTGCTCAAGTCCACCACTCGCCACATCCGCCTGTTCACGGCGCGGGTGGAGAACGACGATCTCATCCCCGACCCGGACCAGCTGACCCTCGACATCGATCCCGACAACGAGTTCCTCTGGGACGAGGCCGCCCTCGAAAAGGTGCGCAGCCAGTTCAGGCAGCTGGTGGCGGCCCAGGCCGGCCAGGAACTCAGCGACTACAGCCTGCGCCGCATCGGCTCCGAACTGGAAGGCCTGGTGCGCCAGATGCTCCAGGCCGGCGAGGTGAGCTACAACCCTGAGGCCCGGGTGCTCAATTATTCGATGGGCCTGCCCCGCAGCCCGGAAATCCTGTGACCCGCTCCCGCAGCAGCAGTGGCCGACCCGAGCCGGGCGGCTATGACGTGCGGCCCGACCGCTACGACCCCCGCGCCGATCGTTACGACGAGCGCACCGACCGCTTTTCCACGGGCTACGGGCGCCGGGAGGATCCCCGCACCGGGGCCAAGGGGCGTCGGGAGATGAACGGCGGTGGTGGTGGCGGCCGTCCTCCCTCCGGCAACGGCGGCGGTCCCCCGAGCGGCGGCGGCCCCAACATTCAGCTGAACGTCGCCACCGTGGCGGTGCTGGCGGGGGTGCTGGTGGTGGGCATCGGCATCGGCAGCGCCGTGACCAGCACCACCCAGGGCAACCAGGGCAACATCGCCAGTGCCCAGCAGCTCGACATGGCCGTGCCCGACCCCGAATTCTGCAAACAGTGGGGCGCCAGCGCCTTCGTGATGGACATCGAGCTGTACACCACGATGAACCCGAGCAGCAGCTTCGTGACCCAGCCGACCCTCCAGCCCGGTTGCGTCATCCGCCGGGAGAACTGGTCGGTGCTGCAGAAGGAAGGGGCGGTGACCGCTGAGCAGATGCGCCAGTGCAAGCAACGCATGAACACCTTCGCCTACATCGGCTCGGTGCGCGACAAACCCGTCGTCCGCTGCGTCTACCAGACCGACATCTCCGGCAACAAGTTCCAGACCAGGGGGGTCGCCGGTGCCGCCGATGACGCCGTCGGCCTCACACCGGAGGCCGATCAGTTCTGAGGCCGTTGCGTTCGGCCAGCCCCGGCGAGGCCTGCACCTGGCGCAGGGGGCTGTCTGGGCTGGCAAACACCGGCAGCACCTCGCGGCGGAAGGCGTCGGCGGCCCGGGAGCAATAGCGGGCCGGATGGGTGATCAGCTTCAGCTGGCGCCGCACCATCAGGTCGGCCACCTGGGGGCGGTACAGGGTGCCGGCGGCCAACTCCCGCTCGATCGACACCACCGGCAGGAACGCCGCCCCCAGCCCCGCCTGGACAGCGTTCTTGATGGCCTCGAAGGAGTTGAGCTCCATTTCGATCTTGAGCCGCTGCACGTCAAGCTTGGAGCGGCTCAGCAGCTGGTCCACCATCTTGCGGGTGGTCGACTGGGCGTCGAGGCAGACGAATCCCAGGCGGTAGAGATCGTCCTTGGTGAGCTCGGGCAGCCGGGCGAGGGGATGCTTGGGGGGCAGCACCAGGGCGAGTTCGTCATTGGCGTAGGGCACCACCTGCAGCAGGTCGTTGAGATCCGCCGGCAGTTCACCGCCGATGATCGCCAGGTCGATCTGCCCGTTGGCCACGCTCCAGCCGGTGCGGCGGGTGCTGTGCACCTGCAGCTGCACCGCCACGTCGGGGTACTTCTGGCGGAACAGGCCGATCATGCGGGGCATCAGATACGTGCCCGTCGTCTGGCTCGCCCCCACCACCAGGGAGCCGCCGCGCAGGTTATGGAGGTCGTCGAGGGCCCGGCAGGCCTCCTGGCACTGGCTCAGGATCCGGTCGCAGTAGCTGAGCAGCAGGTGGCCGGCTTCGGTGAGCTGGGCCTTGCGGCCGCCGCGGTCGAACAAGGACACATCGAGCTGCTTCTCCAGGTTCTGGATCTGCAGGCTCACCGCCGGCTGGGTGACATACAGGCTGTCGGCCGCTTTCTTGAAGCTGCCCTCACTGGCGATGGCCCGCAGGATGCGGAGCTGGTCGAGGGTGAAAGGCAGATCTGCCATGGGTCGGGGAGGCCTCGGGGGGACCGTTCGCCGGAGCCGGCAGGCCGTGATGAACTCTAGGGGGCCTGCCCGGTGGCAAGAATCGGCCTGTCACATCCGCTCCCGGACGCCGCACCCCCATGCCCTCGCTTCCCCTGCTGACGGCGGACCCCCAGCACAGCAGTGTCGTGATGCTGGCCCTGCTGGTCCTGTTCGCCCTGATCCACAGCGGCGGCGCCTCCCTGAGGGTCTGGGGGGAGGCGCGCATCGGGGCCCGGCTCTGGCGGCTGCTGTTCGCCGGCCTGAGCATCCCCTCGGCGGTGGTGGTGGTGGGCTACTTCCTGGCTCACCGCTACGACGGCCTGAGGCTCTGGAACCTGCAGGAGCAGGCCTGGGTGGTGCCGCTGGTCTGGACCGGCACGGCGGTCAGTTTTCTGTTTCTGTATCCGGCCACCTACAACCTGCTGGAGATTCCCGCCGTGCAGAAGCCCCAGGTGCGGCTCTATGCCACGGGGATCATCCGGGTGAGCCGCCATCCCCAGGCGGTGGGTCAGGTGCTCTGGTGCGCCACCCACCTGCTCTGGATCGGCACCAGCTTCACGCTTGTGGCCTGCGTGGGCCTGATCGGCCACCACCTGTTCGCCGTCTGGAACGGGGACCGTCGCCTGCGCCACCGTTTCGGGCCGGCCTTCGAGGAGCTGCGGGCCGCCACATCGGTGTTTCCCTTCGCCGCAGTTCTGGATGGCCGTCAGACGCTGGTGGCGGCGGAATTCCTGCGGCCCTCCCAGCTGGGGATCGTCATCGCCATTGGTGTGCTGTGGTGGGCCCACCGCTGGATCGGCCTTGGCGCCACCACCTTCTCGCGCACCGCCCTGGCTCACTGGCTGGGCTGAAGCTCCCGCCCACCGACCGGGGTCGATGGGCACGCCCCCACAGAGGCGAGGGCATTCCGGTGGGCCTGCCTACACTCGCCCCAATAGAGCCTCCAGGATGCCCTCCGCTTCCGAACTTGCCTGGCTGATCCCAGTGCTCCCCCTGCTGGGGGCCTGCCTCACCGGCCTGGGGCTGATCACCTTCAACCGCACCGTCAACCGCCTGCGCAAGCCGGTGGCGTTGCTGCTGATCACCAGCGTGGGCATGGCTGCGGTGCTCAGCTTCGCGATCCTGGCCGAACAACTGGCGGGAGCGGGCGGCACCGAAGTGCTGTTCGACTGGGCCGGCGCCGGCAGCTTCCATCTGCAGATGGGCTTCCGGGTGGATGCGCTGGGGGCCGTGATGCTGTCGCTGGTCACCACCATCGCCCTGCTGGTGATGGTCTATTCCGACGGCTACATGGTCCACGACAAGGGCTACGTCCGTTTCTTCACCTATCTGGCCCTGTTCAGCAGCTCGATGCTCGGGCTGGTGATCAGCCCCAACCTGCTCGAGATCTACGTGTTCTGGGAGCTGGTGGGCATGTGCTCCTACCTGCTGGTGGGCTTCTGGTACGACCGGGACGCCGCCGCCAACGCCGCCCAGAAGGCTTTCGTCGTCAACCGGGTCGGCGACTTCGGCCTGCTGCTGGGGATCCTGGGCCTGTTCTGGGCCACCGGCAGCTTCGGCTTCGAGGAGATCGGCGAGCGGCTCTCGGCGGCCGTGGCCGGCGGCGGCCTGCCCACGGGGGTGGCCGTTCTCCTCTGCCTGCTGGTGTTCATGGGACCGATGGCAAAGTCGGCCCAGTTCCCCCTGCACGTGTGGCTGCCCGATGCCATGGAGGGCCCCACCCCCATCTCGGCCCTGATCCACGCGGCCACCATGGTGGCGGCCGGCGTCTTCCTGGTGGCCCGCCTGCAGCCGGTCTACGAGCCTTTTCCGCAGGTGCAGCTGGTGATCGCCGTGATCGGCACCATCACGTTGTTTCTGGGCGCCACCATTGCCCTCACCCAGATGGATCTCAAGAAGGGGCTGGCCTACAGCACCGTCTCCCAGCTGGGTTACATGATGCTGGCCATGGGCTGCGGGGCCCCGGTGGCGGGCATGTTCCACCTCGTCACCCACGCCTTCTTCAAGGCGATGCTCTTCCTCGGCTCCGGCTCGGTGATCCATGCCATGGAGGAGGTGGTGGGCCACGAGCCTGTGCTGGCCCAGGACATGCGCCTGATGGGCGGCCTCAGGAAACACATGCCGATCACCTCCGCCACCTTCCTGGTGGGCTGCATCGCGATCAGCGGCATCCCTCCCCTGGCGGGCTTCTGGAGCAAGGACGAGATCCTCGGCCAGGCCTTCAACAGCTTCCCGCTGCTGTGGGCGATGGGCTTCCTGACCGCCGGGATGACCGCCTTCTACATGTTCCGGCTCTACTTCCTCACCTTCGAGGGGCCCTTCCGCGGCCTTGACGCCGGCCTCCGTGCCCAGTTGCTCAGCGCTGCGGGCCAGGCCACTCCGGAGTCCACAGAGGACGGCCACCACGGTCACGCCAGCCATCCGCACGAATCCGGCTGGCAGATGGCCGCCCCGCTGGTGGTGCTGGCGGTCCCTTCGGTGCTGATCGGTCTGCTCGGCACCCCCTGGAACAGCCGCTTCGGCCACCTCGTCGATCCCGTTGAAGCCGCCGAGGTGGCCGAGCATTTCAGCTGGGGGGAGTTCCTGCCCCTGGCCGGGGCTTCGGTGGCCATCTCCAGCCTCGGCATCGGCCTGGCGGTGCTGGCCTACGCCCTCCACCGCATCGACCTTGGCACCGCCGTGGCGGGACGCTTCCCGGCGATCAACCGGTTCCTGGCCAACAAGTGGTACCTCGATGCCATCAACGAGAAGATCTTCGTGCAGGGCAGCCGCCGGCTGGCCCGCCAGGTGCTCGACGTCGACTCCAAGGTGGTGGATGGGGTGGTCAACCTGACCGGCCTGCTCACCCTGGGCAGTGGCGAGGGGCTGAAGTACTTCGAGACCGGCCGCGTCCAGTTTTATGCCCTGATCGTGTTCGGCGGGGTCATCGGCCTGGTGCTGCTGTTCAGCGCCTTCGGCTGAGCCCCCTCTGTGTGTGACAACGCCCATGCGGTGGGTGTTGTGGAGGCCGGGATTTCTACACTCCGGCCAGATGGACAGCACCGTTCTGTGCCCTTTCCCTGGCTGAGCACCGCGATTCTGTTCCCGATCGGCGCCGCTCTGCTGATCCCCTTCGTTCCCGACAAGGGCGATGGCAAGCAGGTGCGCTGGTACGCCCTCGGCGTGGCGCTCACCACTTTCCTGGTGACCGTGGGGGCTTACCTGCGCGGCTACGACCCTGCCGACCCCGGACTGCAGCTGGTGGAGCGGGTGCAGTGGCTGCCCGATCTGGGCCTGGCCTGGTCGGTGGGGGCCGATGGCATCTCCATGCCGTTGATCCTGCTCACCAGCTTCATCACCTCCCTGGCCTGCCTGGCGGCCTGGCCGGTGACCTTCAAGCCGAAGCTCTTCTACTTCCTGCTCCTGGCCATGGACGGCGGCCAGATCGCCGTGTTTGCCGTGCAGGACATGCTCCTGTTCTTCCTGGCCTGGGAGCTTGAACTGCTGCCGGTGTACCTGCTCCTGGCCATCTGGGGCGGCAAGAAGCGCCAGTACGCCGCCACCAAGTTCATCCTCTACACCGCCGGCAGCTCCCTGTTCATCCTGCTGGCGGGCCTGGCGATGGCCTTCTACGGCGGCGGTGCCCCCAGCTTCGAGTACACGGTCCTGGCCGCCAAGGAGTTCGGCACCGGCTTCCAGGTGCTCTGCTACGCCGCCCTGCTGATCGCCTTCGGCGTCAAGCTGCCGGTGGTGCCGCTGCACACCTGGCTTCCCGATGCCCACGGGGAGGCCACCGCCCCGGTGCACATGCTCCTGGCCGGCATCCTGCTGAAGATGGGCGGCTACGCGCTGCTGCGTTTCAACGTGCAGCTGCTGCCGGAGGCCCACGCCCAGTTCGCCCCCCTGCTGGTGATCCTGGGGGTGGTCAACATCATCTACGCCGCCCTCACCTCCTTCGCCCAGCGCAACCTCAAGCGCAAGATCGCCTACAGCTCGATCAGCCACATGGGCTTCGTGCTGATCGGCATCGGCAGCTTCAGTGCCCTGGGCACCAGCGGCGCCATGCTGCAGATGATCAGCCATGGCCTGATCGGCGCCAGTCTGTTCTTCCTGGTGGGAGCCACCTACGACCGCACCCACACTCTGCAGCTCGACGAGATGGGTGGCATCGGCCAGAAGATGCGCAAGATGTTCGCCCTCTGGACCGTCTGTTCCCTGGCTTCCCTCGCCCTGCCGGGCATGAGCGGCTTCGTCTCTGAGCTGATGGTCTTCGTGGGCTTCGCCACCAGCGAGGCCTACAGCCTCAGCTTCCGCATCGTGATCTCGGTTCTGGCCGCCATCGGCGTGATCCTCACCCCGATCTACCTGCTGTCGATGCTGCGGGAGATCTTTTTCGGCAAGGAGAATCCCGAGCTCGTCTCCCACAGCCAACTGGTCGACGCCGAACCGCGGGAGATCTATGTCATCTCCTGCCTGCTGGTGCCGATCATCGGCATCGGTCTGTACCCACGCCTGGTCACCGACAGCTACCGGGCCGCCATCGAGGCCCTGGTCGACCGGGAGGCCATCGCCCTGGTGAAGGTGGGACGAGCCCCCGTCCCGGCGGTGATGGCGGCCGGGGCCTTCGGCACCCTGCCCCCGGCCCTGCTGCACGCCCCGGCCCTCGGTTGACCCCCAGCCGCAGAGGGCCGGTTACGAAACTCTGCGCAGGGCCGAGGTGATGGCGCCATCCTGCGGGGAGGATGCCTACGCTCCTCCATCGCACAGCGAGGGTCTCCATGCGGCAGATCAATTTCCTTCTGATCTTCAGCTTCGGCTTGGCCACGGTGATGTTCACCCTGGAGAACACCACGGCCACCACGGTGCATTTCCTGCCGGGTGTCAGCTCCACCCTGCCGTTGGCCGCCCTGCTGCTGCTGGTGGGCGGCATCGGCGCCACCGCCGCCTGGATCTACGCGGTCTGGAGCGGTGTGGTGCGCAAGGTGGAAACCCTGCAGAGCAACGGTGACGCGGAGGCCCAGCAGGTGCGGATCAGCGAACTGGAGAACGATCTGCGCCGCTACCGGGCCACCGTCGACGCCCAGCTCGGCCTGCTGCCGGCGGCCGGAGAGAGTTCTGCCCTGTCCCCCGAGGACGAGGGAAGCCTTTCGCTGGCCGCCGACTGAGGCCCTAGGGGACAGTTCGGTGCTCACCGCGACTGGTGCCAACGGGCCACAGCCGGTAGCTTGCGCTCGGAAGCCCCCCCGAGCAGGACAACGCGCGTGGCAGAAGCGGGCGCCAGACTCGCCATCCGGTTGCTCCAGGACGCGGCCGAGCGGGGTGACATCGACCCCTGGGACGTCGATGTGATCGCCGTCGTCGACGGCTTCCTCGACCAGCTGCGCCAGCGCATCGAACAGCCCAGGCGGCTGGCCCCCCAGGGGGGGAGCTACGAACGGGATCTGGCCGAATCCAGCGAGGCGTTCCTGGCGGCGTCGGTGCTGGTGGGGCTGAAGGCGGAGTTGCTGGAGTCGGCCACCTTCCCGCCCGAGCCCCTGCCGGAAGACCCCTTCTGTGCCGAGGACGCCGCCGCCGATTGGGACCCGGGAGCGCTGGCGCTGCCCCGGCGGCCGGAGCGGCACCTGCAACGCCGTCCGGTGGCCCCCCCGCCCCTGCAGCGCCCCGTCACCCTGGGAGACCTGATCCGGCAGCTCGAGGACATCGCCGAGCGGCTCGAGCAGGACGGGGGGGAAGGGCGCCCCAGGCCCCGCGCCCGCCGTTACAGCGAACGGGCCGCGATCGCCCAGGTGGCCTCCCTGGCCCACCGGGAGAAACTGCCGGAGACCACCGCCGCCCTCAGCCGCTTTCTGCTGCACTGGACACCCACCGCCGAAAGCCTCGAATGGGTGGGCTTCGATGCCTTGGTGGGCGCCTGGGCGGAAGCCGTCGAAAGCACGCCCGCCGCCTCGCCGGCGGAGGAGGACCTGGACCGGGATCGGGTGGGGGTGTTCTGGGCCCTGCTGTTCCTCTCCTCCCAGGGCAAGGTGGAGTTGGAGCAGGCCGGCGGCCTCTACGGTCCGCTCAGCCTGCGGCGCCGGCGCGAGGAAAGGGCCGAAACGTTGAGCCTGCCGCGGCTGCCGGCTCAGGGGTCAGATAGGGGGCCGGCTCTGGAGGCAGTGGCAGCCTGAGTTTTCTCCTTAGGCTGGCTTTACAACTCCGACATGAAACGACGCCGATGAAGGCGATGATCCTGGCGGCAGGCAAGGGAACACGGGTGCGGCCGATCACGCACACCACCCCCAAGCCGATGATTCCGATCCTGCAGAAACCCGTGATGGAGTTTCTGCTCGAGTTGCTCCGGGAGCACGGCTTCAACGAAATCATGGTCAACGTCTCCCACCTGTCGGAGGAGATCGAGAACTACTTCCGCGATGGGCAGCGCTTCGATGTTCAGATCGCCTATAGCTTCGAAGGACGCATCAGTGACGGGGAGCTGATCGGTGAAGCGATGGGTTCGGCCGGAGGGCTGAAGAAGATCCAGGACTTCCAGGCCTTCTTCGACGACACCTTCGTGGTGCTCTGCGGCGATGCCCTGATCGACCTCGACCTCAGCGAAGCCATGCGGCGCCACCGCGAGAAGGGGGCCATGGCCAGCCTGATCACCAAGCGGGTGCCCCGCGATCAGGTGAGCAGTTACGGAGTGGTGGTGACCGATGAGGCCGGCCGAGTGCTCTCCTTCCAGGAGAAGCCATCGGTGGAAGAGGCCGCCAGCGACATGATCAACACGGGCATCTACATCTTCGAGCCGAAAGTCCTCGACTTCATCCCCAGTGGAGAACCCTTCGATATCGCCGCCGATCTGTTCCCAAGGCTGGTCGAATCCGGGGCCCCCTTCTATGCCCTGCCCATGGAGTTCGAGTGGGTCGACATCGGCAAGGTGCCGGATTACTGGCAGGCGATCCGCAGTGTTCTGCAAGGGCATGTGCGTCAGGTGCAGATTCCCGGCAAGGAGGTGCGTCCGGGGATCTATGCGGGTCTGAACGTGGCGGCCGACTGGGACAAGATCCACGTTGAGGGGCCGATCTTCGTGGGCGGCATGACCCGCATCGAGAACGGTGTGACCATCATCGGGCCGGCCATGATCGGGCCCAGTTGCCACATCTGTGAAGGCGCCACGATCGACAACTCGATCATCTTTGATTATTCCCGGATCGGGGCCGGCGTTCAGCTCGTCGAGAAGCTCGTCTACGGCCGCTATTGCGTCGACCGCAACGGCGACCACTTCGATCTGCAGGAAGCCGCCCTCGACTGGCTGATCACCGACGCCCGCCGCCAGGACGTGGGCACGCCGTCACCGCAACAGAAGGCCATGGCCGAGCTGCTCGGCACTGACCTCGCCGCCAGCGGTGCCCCCTAGGCCCGCCAGCTGAAGGATCTGGGGGATGCGGTGCTCGGCCTTGATCGCCATCAGGTGCACACCCTGGGCGATGGAGCGGTAGGCAGCCACCTGTTCGGCGGCGATCGCCACGCCTTCCGCCGCCGCATCCTCGGCGCCGGCGAGGCGATCGATCAGGGCTTGGGGGATGCGGGCCCCGGGCACCACACGGTTGATGAACTGGGCATTGCGGGCCGACTTGAGCAGAAACACCCCGGCCAGCACCGGCAGACCGAGCGGGGCGGTGATCTCCTCCACGAAGCGGCGCAGACAGGCCGTGTCCATCACCATCTGGGTCTGGACGAAGCGGGCTCCGGCCTCCTGCTTGCGCCGCACCCGGGAGCACAGTCCGCTCCAGCTGGGCGACTGGGGATCGGCGGCGGCGCCGGGGAACAACGCCGTGGCCCCATCCGGCAGCGTCCCCTTCACCGGATCCTCGCCGGCGTTGAGGGTCCGCACCAGCTGCAGCAGCCGCACCGCCTCCAGCTCATTCACCGGTCGGGCTTCAGGCTGATCCCCGGCCCGCACCGGGTCACCGGTCAGGCAGAGCAGGTTGCGGATGCCGAGGGCATGGGCGCCGAGCAGGTCGGCCTGGAGGGCGATGCGGTTGCGGTCGCGGCAGGTCATCTGCAGCACGGGCTCGATGCCGGCCTCCAGCAGCAGGCGGCACATCGCCAGGCTGCTCATTCGCATCACCGCCCGGCTGCCGTCGGTGACGTTGACCGCCTGCACCAGGCCCCGCAGCGCCGCCGCGGCCTCGAGGGTGCGGCCGGCGTTGCCCCCACGGGGCGGGGTCACTTCCGCTGTGATGGCGAAGCGGCCTTCCGCCAGGGCCTGTCGAAGCTGCAACGGCGATCTCCATGACAGGGTCATCATGGAGCAGACGCTGCCTAGAGTGAGTGCAACCGCCGAGGAGCCGATGGCTGAGCGCAGGCCCCCGGCTCCATCGATGCCCCCGTCCCCGGAGCGGCCCATGGTGCATGCACGCAGCGAGTTATCGGAGAGGGAACTCGAGATCATTGAGCTGGTGGCCACGGGCCTCACCAACCTGGAAATCGCCGGCCAGCTGACGATCAGCAAGCGCACCGTCGACAACCACGTCAGCAACATCTTCACCAAGACCGGCGCCAAGAACCGGGTGGCCCTGCTGAACTGGGCCATGGACCACGGCAAGATCTGCCGCGATGGTTTCAATTGCTGTGCCCTGCCCCACGACGACGCGACCAGGCCCGGCTGATTTCAGCTGTCCTGGGGTAGCAGAGACTCCCGCTCGGCCACTGGCCACGACGCCAGGGGACGGTGGGCCAAGGCGGCATTGCTGAGCTCGCGGCGGCCGGTGATCTCCCTGGAACACCAGGCGGGAACGGCAACAGCCTGATCGGCCCGCTCCAGTTCCACCTCCGCTACCACCAGGGGAGCATTGGCGGCCTCAAACACATCCAGCACCCAGTCGCCGCCGGGCAGATCCAGGCCATAACGCGTCTTGCAGAGCTGATGGGCACTGCCCTCCAGCAGGGCCTCAGCATCGGCGGCCGGGATCGGGTACTCGTACTCCTGCCGCGTCAGGGCCTGACCGACGGGAGGTGACTCCGCCGCTCCTGCGGCCGGCAGCTTGAGGGTGAGGAACGCCTCCATGGCGCCGTCCGGGGCCTGGGCCAGCCGCACCCGCAGGGTGAGTTCCCCGTTCCCGGTCACCAGGTAGCCCTGGCGGATCGCCCTGGCCCGGTGCGCGTGGGAGCGCCACTGGTCGCCGCTGACGAGGAAGCGACGCTCGATTTCCAGGGCCATGGGGAAAGGGACTTCAGGGCGGAGCGGAGCTGGTCAGTTGCGGGACGGTTCGCCGGCAGTGAGGCTGCCGGCCCAGTGGAGCTTGTGGGTGAGGGTGCTGTAGTACGAGGGGCTGTGCTCCAGCTGGAGCATCAGCACCGGGTGGCGACCCCGCTGCAGGACGCAGCGATCACCCGGTTCCAGCACGGTGGCATGGGCGCCATCCTTCCAGAGCTTCACCCGACGGCTGGCCTCCCCCAGGGGCCAAACCGAAAGCCGCGATCCCGGCGGAACCACCACGGCCCGACTGGAGAGGCTCATCGGGCAGATCGGCGTGACCACGATCGCTTCGATGCCCGGATGCAGGATCGGCCCACCAGCGGCCATCGCGTAGCCGGTGGAACCGGTGGGGGTGGCGATGATCAGGCCATCGCCCCGGTATTGATCCACCACCTCCCCGTCGATCTCGAGCTCCAGCATGCAGGTGGGCGAGAGTTCATCGAGGCAGGGGCGGAAATAGAAGTCGTTGAGGGCGCCGTGGGGGCCATCACCGACCTCGTTCAGATCCCCGTCGACGGAGGCATCCCCGTCCTGGGGCACGCCGTCCCCCCGGTCGATCCGGGCTTCCAGCATCATGCGCTTCTCGATCGCGAAGCGGTCGTCGCGCAGGCGTTGCCAGAGGTTGTCGTCGGGATCCTGGCTGCCGGCCTCCCCGTTGGCCTCGCCCCGCAGCCGCAGCAGACGCCGTTCATGGGTGAGGAAGCCCAGGTGGCCGCCAACGTTGAAGCTGAGCAGCGGCACGGCAAAGCTCGCCAGGTGGCGGGCCGCCGCCAGGACCGTGCCATCCCCGCCGAGCACCACGGCCAGGTCGGGGAGTTCGGCTTCGGTGGCGAGCAGACCAGGGAACGGATTCAGCCCCAGACCGCTGACGGCGGTGGTGACGATCACCCCCTGGGAACGCAGATCCTGGGCACAGCGTCGAGCCTGGCGTTGGGCCGCCTGGCTTCCCTTGCGAAGAATCAGCCAGACCCTCTCAAGCCGCATGGGCCGGATCGCGCGACACTTGCACCGTTACCAGCGCAACAGGTTGAAGCGCTCCATGTCGACTGTTTCGCGGTTGCGATAGAGCGACAGGAGGATAGCCAGACCGACGGCCGCCTCGGCCGCCGCCACGGTGATCACGAAGATGGCGAAAACCTGGCCGCGGATGAGCTGGCCATCGAGGTAGTTGGAGAAGGCCATCAGGTTGATGTTGACGGCGTTCAGCATCAGCTCGATGCTCATCAACACCCGCACGGCATTGCGACTGTTGATCAGCCCCCAGACGCCGACGCAGAACAGCATCGCCGCGACGGTGAGAAACCCCTCGAGCGGGATCGGTGAGGCGAGGTCGGTGCTCATGGCTTGGAAAGCAGCGTGGGCTCTGGGGTGGTCGTCTCGATCAGAAGTGGCGTCCGCTCCTTCTCGATCAGCCCCTGATCGGCGGGCTCACCGGTGATCACGTCGGTCGTGAAGACGTCGCGACGGGCCAGGACAATGGCACCGATCATCGCCATCAGCAGCAGGACCGACGCCAGCTCGAAGGGCAGCAGGTAATCGGTGAACAGGTGCTCGCCGATCCGGATCGTGGCCTCTTCGCCGACCGGAGGGGGCCCCGGCAGGGCCCAGGCGGTGGTGAAGGCCACCCGCAGCAGCAGGGCGAACAGGCCGGCGCAGACCGCCCCCGACAGCAGACGACGCACCAGCAGGCCGGGGATCGCAGCGAGGGTTTCCTGCTTGTTCACGAGCATGATCGCGAACAGGATCAGGACATTGACGGCGCCCACATAGACGAGGATCTGGGCCGCCGCGACGAAGCTGGCGTTGAGCAGCAGGTAGAGCCCGGCCACCGATAGAAAGACACCGCCCAGAAGGAAGGCGGAATAGACGATGTTGGGCAGCAGGACGACCCCGATCGAACCGACCACCGTGGTGGCCGAGAGCACAGCGAAGCAGATCTGCTGGGTGGTGGAGGCGATCGACATCAGGACTCTCCAGTGCTGTCGGAAGGGGCGGCGCCGCTCGAGGCTGTCTCCTTTTGCAAGGCCTCCAGCACCTGGGACGGCAACTGGCCGGCCCGGGGCTCACTGGCGGGCACCCCATGGGGATCGAGGACACCCTTGGGCAGGTAGGCCAGCTCCCGCAGGGCGAACACCGCCGGATCAGACGTGACGCTGGTGGGCAAGCGGCCGAGGGCGACGTTGTCGTAGTTGAGGCTGTGGCGGTCGAAGGCCGCCAACTCGTACTCCTCGGTCATGGAGAGGCAATTGGTGGGGCAATACTCCACGCAGTTGCCGCAGAAAATGCACACCCCGAAGTCGATCGAATAATTACGCAGCTCCTTCTTCTTGGTGGCCTTGTTCATCACCCAGTCGACCACGGGCAGGTTGATGGGGCACACCCGCACACACACCTCGCAGGAGATGCACTTGTCGAGTTCGTAGTGGATCCGACCCCGGTAACGCTCGGAGGGGATCAACTTCTCGTAGGGGTACTGCACCGTGATCGGCCGCCGGCGCAGGTGGTCGAAGGTGACCGCCAGACCCTGGGTCAGGGTCTGGGCCGCGCTCACCGCCTCCCGGGTGTAGTCACCGACTTGTTTGAGAAACCCGAACATGGCTGGGGGCGAGGGGGTTACGGGATGGGGACCATGATGGCCCAGGGTGGCGGCGCTGTTGGTATCCGGGCAGCAGCTTCAGCCGCCGAAAGCCGCCGGGAAGGCCAGCTTGAGGCCGGCGGTGACCAGGAGGTTGACCAGGGCGATCGGCAGCAGGAACTTCCAGCCCAGGTCGAGCAGTTGGTCGATCCGCACCCGTGGGGTGGTCCAGCGCAGCAGGATGGCGAAGAACACCAGCAGGTAGGCCTTCAGGATCGTGCTGACGATGCCGACCGAACCGGTGATCACCTGGACCAGGGGGGCGTCGGGGGAGACTCCCAGCCAGCCGGTGATCCACTCGACGGGGATCGGGAAACTCCAGCCCCCCAGGTAAAGCACCGACACGAGCAGGGCCGAGAGCACCAGGTTGATGTAGCTGCCCAGGTAAAAGAGGGCGAACTTCATGCCGGAGTATTCCGTCTGGTAGCCGGCCACCAGCTCCTCTTCAGCCTCTGGAAGGTCGAAGGGAAGGCGCTCGCACTCCGCCAGGGCACAGATCCAGAAGATCACGAAGCCGACGGGCTGGCGCCAGATGTTCCAGCTGAGGATGCCAGCCCCCGTCTGCTGGGCGACGATGTCAACGGTGCTGAGGGAGTTGCTCATCATCACCACCGCCAGAACCGCCAGGGCCAGGGGGATCTCATAGCTGATCGACTGGGCCGCGGCCCGCAGCCCACCGAGAAGGGAGTACTTGTTATTGCTGGAGTAGCCACTCATCAGCAGACCGATCGGCTGGATGCTGCTGAGGGCGATCCAGAGGAAGATGCCCACGCCCACGTTGCTGATCAGCAGGTTCTGACCGAACGGCACCACCAGCCAGGACAGGATCACCGGCACCACCACCAGCACCGGGCCGAGGCTGAAGAGCACGGAGTCGGCCCGGGCCGGGATGATGTCCTCCTTGAACACCAGCTTGAGACCATCGGCCAGGGGCTGGAGCACACCCAGGGCACCGGCGTATTCGGGGCCGATGCGCTGCTGCACCGCCGCGGAGATCTTGCGCTCCAGCCAGACGCTCACCAGGACGCCGACCACGGCGCCCACCAGCACCAGCACCATCGGCAGCGGCAGCCACAGCAGGCGGGCGGCGCCGGCCGTGAGGCCCAGGCCCTGGGCCAGGTCGATGAAGCTCGACTGGAGATCGAGACCAGGGGGAGCGACGGCGGCACCCAACGGGCCAGTGGACAGCATCAGAGAACTCCGGTGGAAGGGAACCTAGGGGGAAACGGGGTCAGCCAGGAACCGGACGGCTTTCCAGGGGCAACCAGCCCCGTTCGGCGGAACCGGTGTAGATCTGCGAGGGACGGTAGATGCGGTTGGCACCCAGTTGTTCCTTCCAGTGGGCCAGCCATCCTGCCGTACGGGCGATGGCGAAGATGGGGGTGAACAGGTCGCGGGGAATACCTAGCTTTCGATAGACAAGACCGGAATAGAAGTCGACGTTCGGGAAAATTCCCTTCGGCCCGAGGCGCCGCTCCGCCACCTCCTCGAGCTTGAGGGCCACGTCGTACATGGCGTCATGGCCGAAGCGCTGGAAGAGCTCCTCGGCCAGGCCCTGCAGGATCACGGCCCGGGGGTCCTTGACCCGGTACTCGCGATGGCCGAAGCCCATGATCTTCTGCTTCTGGGCGATGGCCCGATCGAGCCAGGGCTCCACCTGATCGGTGCTGCCGATCTGGTCGAGCATGTCGAGGACGTCCTCGTTGGCGCCACCATGCAGGGGCCCGGCCAGGGTGCCCACAGCGGAAGCCACCACGGCGTAAGGGTCAGTGAGGGTGCTGGCGGTGACCCGGGCGCTGAAGGTGCTGGCGTTGAGGCTGTGCTCGGCGTGCAGGATCAGACAGGCATCGAAGATCCGTGCCGCCAGGGGATCGGGCTCCCGCTCCGTGAGCATGTAGAGGAAGTTGGCCGAGTAGGCGAGGTCGTCCCGGGGCTGGATCGGATCCTGACCCTTCCGGATCAGCTGGAACGCCGCCACCATCGTGGGGATCTTGGCGATCAACCGCACCACCGCATCGACGATGTACTGGGGGTCGTACAGGGCACGCCGGGAATAGAAGAGTCCCAGGGACGCCGCACTGGCCTGGAGGGCATCCATCGGATGGCCCGTGGCCGGGAAGCACTTCATCATGTCCCGGATGCGGAAGCTGAGCCGTCGGTGCATCTGCACCTCCTGCTCGAACTCCCGCAGCTGGAAGATTGTCGGCAGCTCCCCCCAGATCAGCAGATAGGCGGTTTCAAGGAAGCTGCTCTGGTTGGCGAGCTGCTCGATGGGGTAGCCCCGGTAGGTGAGCAGTCCACATTGCCCTTCGATGTCGCAGATGGCCGACTGGGTGGCCGGCACCCCTTCGAGCCCAGGGCGAAAGGCCGGCGGCGCCGGCGCCGGCGCCGATGGCGAGGGAGGGGTTCCCTGAGGGTCGTTCGCCTCTGGGGTGCTCTCCGCCGCCATACCGCTTCCTGTGGATGAGAAGAACTTAGGAGCAGGAACCGTCACCTGACGTAGCGCCCGCTGCCGGCTCAGGGGCGGGGAAGCCAGAGCCTGGGGCGCATCAGCCACTCCAGACCGGCTTTGCCGGCGAGCGAGCTGCCAACCTCCAGCAGCGGAAGGCGCAGCAGCGCCAGGCCTGCCTTGCGCAAGGCGATGGCGCCAGGCGGGGCCCCGAGGAGGCGGGACGCCAGCAGCCCCAGATCCGGCTCATGGCCCACCAGCAGCAGGCGGCAGGATGGCGAAGCACCGCCCTGGGTGAGCCAGCCCTGCAGCAGGGGCAGGGGATCGCCGCCGGGCTCCAGGGCCTGGGCCAGTTCGATGGCAGGGGCCAGGCCGACCATCCGGGCGATCTCCGCGGTTTGCCAGGCGCGGGCCAGGGGACTGGAGAACAGCCGATCGGCACGCAGACCCAGGCGGTTGGCCCGCTCCAGCACCGCCCGGGTGCGGGCCCGGCCGGCGGCGGTGAGCTCTCGCCCCGCATCCGTTCGGGTGGGGCTGCGTTCCTCGGCGATGCCGTGGCGCAGCAGCAGCAGCTCCCAGGTGTGCGGCGCCATGGTCAGGATCCTCCGAAGTCGAGGCGAGCTTCCAGCACCAGGACGCCTGGCTCTCCCCCCAGAGCCAGAGCCAGGCCGGTGACGGGCTCACTGAGCGGGCCCCCGGCCAGGGCGGTGAGGCGCTGCCACGGCCGCCAGGACGCCAGCACCTCGCGGGCCCGCGGACCGTCGAGGGCCCACTGCAGGGGGGCCTCCGGAACGGCAAGGGCCTCCAGCTGCCCCTGCAGGCGGCCGGCCCCCTTCGCCTCAGGTCCATCCAGGCTCTCCAGCTGGCCGAGGGACTCGCCCCACCAGGCCTGCTCGCCCCGTTGCCAGCGCCAGCCCAGCAGCGGCGCCTGCAGCTGCTCCGACCTCTCCGACCTGCCGTCGCGGCGGCCCGGGACGGCCTGCAGCCGCGTCCAGGCCAGCAACGGGTGGCCGTCGACCTCCAGGGGCGCCGCGATCAGGCCATCGACCGCCAGGGCCGCCTCCAGCACCGAGGGATCGGGGCGATCGGCCGCCGTGCCCAGCAGCCAGCGATCGCCGCTGGCTGCCGCCAGCAGCGGCCCCCCGTCGGACCCCACCACCAGGGCGGGCACCGGACCTGCCGCATCCGCCGCCCCCACCAGGCGGGCAAGCAGCGGCCGCAGCAGGGGGATCATGGCGAGGCTGGCGGGATCCTGCACCAGGGCGAGGCTGGAGGCCGGACGGTGCAGGGCGGCCAGCAGGGCCTGGCCAAGGCCGGCGTCGGCGCCGACCTCCGGCAGGGCGATCTCCGGCGGCAGCCCCAGCAGGGCGGACAGCCGCAGGCTTGGCCCCTCGGGTCGCAGGGCCAGCAGCAGCGCGCCGGGCCGCTGGTCGGCGGGGGCCGGCAGCGGCAGCCCCAGCCAGCGCTCGAGGGCGCCGGGGGCGGCCTGGAGCAGGGCGGCACCGGTGCCGAGCCGCCTGAGCCCCTCCTGGAAGGACGCCTGGCCAGCCTGGTTGAGTTCAGGGATCTGGGACACATCCAGCGCCTGCTCCAGCACCCCCCGCCCCGAGGCGATCAGAACGAGGTCGTCATCCACCAGAGCCGTGGCCAGCGGCATCGGTGTCCGGCCCAGCAGGGCGCCCTTGCCGCTGATCAGCCCCATGCCCCTGTAGGTGCTGATCTGAAGATCGGTGCCCGCCAGGCTGCGGGTCTGCCAGAACCGTTGCAAGAACAGGCGGGCGCCGTCGTCGTCACGGCTGCCCAGGGCCAGCAGCCAGCCCCCCCTGGAGCCCCCTGCTGCGATGGCTGAGTCCGCCTCGAACAGGGCCAGACCCACCGGCGCCGCCAGCCAGGAGCGCAGTTCACTGTCGTAGTCGAGGCCCGCCGCGGCGAAGGCCCCGTCACGCAGCCGGCCGACCGCCTCGGCTGCCTGGCGTCGCTGGCGGGGCGGGGCGACGGCACGGGCGTAGTCCAGGGGCTGGTCGCCGTCGCTGAACAGGTGGAAGCTGAGGGGCGCATCCCTGGGCACGAACTGGGCCGCCCGCGGGACCACCAGCGGCAGGCGCTGCAGCCGCAGGGCGCTGCGTTGCCACACCAGCCACCAGCCACCGAGCCCCAGTCCGAACACCACCAGCACCAGGGCCAGCAGCACCGCCAGGAAAGGGCGGGCCTTCATGCGTTCTCAGCAGGATGGGACCATCCTGACGCCACCCCCCCTCCGACGCCCGCCATGGACGAGCCGAACCGCCCGGGGACCCCCCGCACCCTCACCGCCACGGACCTGCAACGGCGCCTTGAGGCGGGGGAGCCGCTCCGGATCGTCGACGTGCGCGAAGACGGCGAACTGGCCCTGGCCAAACTGCCCCTCGAGGTGCTGCATCTGCCCCTGAGTCGCCACCGGGAGTGGCTGCCGCAACTGGAGACCCTGCTCGACCGGCAGCAGCCAGTGGTGGTGCTCTGCCATGCCGGCATCCGCAGCTGGGACTTCGGCTGCTGGCTGATCCAGGACCAGGGCTTTGGGGAGGTCTGGAACCTGAAGGGGGGCATCGACGCCTGGAGCCGGGAGGTGGATCCCCTGGTTCCCCGTTACTGAGCGCACCTGACGGGCCTGGGAAGGGACCTCACCTACCTAGGATTAATGATCGATTTCTTTGCTGTTTTCCCCCCGTCCTTGGACACGCTGCCGCGCCGACAACAGGAGGTCCTACGGGCCACGGTGCGGCACTACGTGGATACCGTCGAGCCCGTGGGCAGCCACACGCTGGTGCGACGTTTCGGGCTGCCCGCCAGCCCCGCCACGGTGCGCACGGCCATGGGGGCCCTGGAACAGCGCGGCCTGCTGACCCAGCCCCACACCTCCGCCGGCCGGATCCCCAGCCAGCGGGGTTATCGCCTGTACGTCGATCAATTGCTGCCAGCCCCGGGGGCGGCCGCCCTGCAGCTGGAGCGGGAGCTGGCCGGAATCAGCCTGCAGTGGGCCGCCCTGGATGATCTGCTGCTGCATCTGGCCCGCCGCCTGGCCGACCTCACCGGCCTGCTCAGCCTGATCACCCGCCCCCAGCGCCCCAGCCCCCTGCTGCAGGCGGTGCGGCTCGTGCCCAGCGGCGACCGGTTGCTGGTGTTCCTCGTCCAGGGGCCCGACTTCAGCACCAGCCTGAACCTGCGCCTTGGCGCCGGCCTGGAGGAGGAGCTGCCCATCCTGGAGCGCTGGTGCAACCAGCAGCTCCGCGCCAGCGGCGACGGCCGCATCCCCTGGGAGCGGCTGCCGGCCGAACTGCGCCGCAGCGGCGGCCTGCTGCGCCAGGCCCTGGAGAGCCACAGCCGCATCCGCGGCGAGGAGCTCGACGCCGTCGTGGCGGCCGGCCTGGGGGGGCTGCTGGCCCAGCCCGAATTCAGCCACAGTTCCAGCCTGCTTCCGGTGGTGCAGCTCGTGGAGCATGGCCCCCGCGCCCTGCTGGGGCTCAGCGACAACCCCGAGGCGATCGCCAGCCACGCCATCTTGATCGGCACGGAGCATCCCCATGCGGCCCTCGGGCAGTGCGCCGTGGTCCAGGCCACCTACCGGACGGGCCACGGCGGTCGCGGCCAGGTGGCCCTGGTGGGGCCGATGCGCATGGCCTATGCCACCGCCCGCGCGGCGGTCCAGTCGGTGGCCTCGATTCTGGAGAGACTGCTCAGCTGATGACCTATTGCCTCGGTTTTCTGCTCCAGAGCGGCCTGGTGTTCGCCTCCGACTCCCGCACCAACGCAGGCGTGGATTACATCTCCAGCTACAGCAAGATGCATGTGCTGGCGCCGGCTCCTGATCGGCTGTTCGTGCTGATGGCGGCCGGCAATCTGGGCACCACCCAGGCCGTGCTTAACCGCATCCGCCGCGACATCGAGAACCATGGCGCCGGCCCCAGCCCCCAGTGGGGCCGCCCGGACGACACCCCAGCCGGACCGAGCATGCTCACCGCCCGCTATCTGTTTGAGGTGGCCGATTACATCGGCCGGCTCAATGTGATGGTCCAGAAGGAGTTCAATCCCAACCTGCGCCAGGCGGGAGCCAGCGGCGAGGCCAGCTTCATCCTCGGCGGCCAGATCGCCGGCCAGCCCCACGGGCTCTACATGGTGTATCCCCAGGGGAACGCGATCATGGCCACCGCCGACACGCCCTTCCTGCAGATCGGCGAAACCAAGTACGGCAAGCCCCCCCTCGATTACATCGGCCGCCCCGACCTCTCCCTCGAGGATGCGGCGCGCCTCTGCCTGGTGTCGGAGATCGTCACCCGACGCTCCAATCTCACCGTCGGGCCACCCTTCGAGATCGCCCTGGTGCGCCGCGACGAGTTCAAGGTAAGCCGTCACCTCAAACTCGAAAAGGAGGCCCCGGAGATCCAGCACACCATGGATGTATGGGCCCGCCACATGCAGGAAGGGCTCAACAAACTGCCCCGCTTCCCCTGGGAGCAGGACCCGCTCTGAGGCAGGATCAGAAGGGACGCTCCATCCCAAGCGTTCGCAGGTAGAAATAGACCTGCAGCAGCAGACCGACGGGTGCGCTGGCAAGCCAGCCATAGACGCTCCAAGAAACCACCTGAATTCCCCAGAACGCAAATCCCACAGGGGCGATCCATACCGGCAGGACGACAGCTTGAAGTCGCGGTGGAAATCTGGAGAGTGAGGCCCATGTCTGTTGCCAGTCCAATGGGATTTCAATGGCGAGAATGAAGGCCGACATCAGACAAAGAATCACCCAGCGCCCATGGTCCCAGGCGGAGAAGAAGACGGGCGCCATGCAGAGAAACTGCAGCAGGGCTGCCGCCACAAAGAACCAGGCACGGATCCGCGACTGGCGTCCGATCACCGCCGCCAGCAGAACGACACCACTGACGCTGGCCAGGAGAACGATCAACCAGAGCGGGACGCCGTAATGGAGCTCGGCCAGCACGCCCTGGGAATCGGCGATGTACTTTTCGGCTGGAAGCGAAAGCCAGGCGATGGCCCCCTGGGGTCCAGGGAAAAGGACACCCGGATCGAAGGCGCCCCTCCAGGACTGGGCGATGGCCTGAACCCGGGAGTTCGTGCCTCGGAACCACAGCACCGCAGCCAGGGATAGGAGCGGAAGTACCAGCCAGGTCAGGCTGGTCGTGACACGACGGACGACACAGGTCACACCGGAACGGCCCCCGGCCAGGGCACGCAGGAGGATCAGAGCCGAGAACGAAGGCAGGGCCAGGAAGGCGATGACCTCATGGGACAGGATCCCCACCGCCAGAACCAGGCCCGCCAGGAACCCATGCCAGGGCTGCCGCTGGGAACAGATCAACCGCACCGCCCAGGCCAACAGCAGCAGAACAAGAAGATCCTTACGAATCAGGATGCGATCGATGAACACTGGATAGCCGAGCAGGGGGGTTGACAGCAGGACCCATCGGGGCACGATGCCGGCAGATCGACGCCACAAATAAACACTGAAGACGGCATAAAGAATGATGCAGGCCGTGACAATGCTGGCATTGGGCGCCACACCCAATTGTTCATACAGCCCATGGATGAAGGCGCCCGGCAAACCCCTGCGCTGAAAACCTCCGGCGTAGTTGGTCAACCACTCCGTGAGTCCATAGTTCGTCGTGAAATCGAGTGTTCTCCCGGCGAGGTGGAACACATAAACCAGGCGCTCAGCAAGACGGGCCGCGAACGCAAGGCCGAAGGCGAGAAGAAGAAGGCGGTCCAGCCGATCATGGCCCTGGCGATCAGCCGTGTGCTTCGCCATGGCGATTCGCCAGTATGGAAGCCGAGCTTACGTCGAGTTTCCGATCCCGCGTCCCCATCCCAGGCCCCAGAGCTTGGCCAGTGCCTGCCCGGCGCGGTGACCGGTGCCGATCAGGCCCCCATGGCATCGCCCAGCTTCTCCGCCACGGTGTTGACGTCCTTGTCGCCGCGGCCGGAGAGGTTGAGCACCACTTCGGTGCCGGGGGCGAGGGTTGGGCAGAGGGATTCGAGCCAGGCGAAGGCGTGGGCCGTCTCCAGGGCGGGGATGATGCCCTCCAGCTGGCTCACCCGTTGGAGGGCCTCCAGGGCCTGGGCGTCGGTGACGGCGGCATACTCGGCGCGGCCAATGCCCTTGAGATAGCTGTGCTCCGGACCCACACCCGGGTAATCGAGGCCGGCGCTGATCGAGTGGGCCTCCTGCACCTGGCCTTCGTCGTCCTGCAGCAGCAGGCTCATGGCGCCGTGCAGCACCCCCACCCGCCCTTCGGTGATGGTGGCGGCATGGCGACCGGTGGCCACGCCCTCGCCGGCCGCCTCCACGCCGATCAGGCGCACGGAGGTGTCCTGAACAAAGGGATGGAACAGGCCCATGGCGTTGGAGCCACCGCCCACACAGGCGATCAGCACATCCGGCAGTCGACCGAAGGCCTCCAGGCACTGGGCCCTGGCTTCCTGGCCGATCACGGCATGGAAGTCGCGCACCAGCATCGGGTAGGGGTGCGGGCCGGCCACCGAACCGAGGATGTAGTGGGTGCGCTCCACGTTGGTGACCCAGTCGCGGATGGCCTCACTGGTGGCGTCCTTGAGGGTGGCGCTGCCGGCGGTGACCGGCTGAACCGTGGCCCCCAGCAGCCGCATCCGGAACACGTTGAGGGCCTGGCGGCGCATGTCTTCGGCGCCCATGTAGATGACGCACTCCAGCCCGAAGCGGGCACAGACCGTGGCCGTGGCGACGCCGTGCTGGCCGGCGCCGGTCTCGGCGATGATCCGCTGCTTGCCCATCCGCAACGCCAGCAGGGCCTGGCCCAGGGCGTTGTTGATCTTGTGGGCGCCGGTGTGGTTGAGGTCTTCGCGCTTCAGCCACAGGCGCGGGCCGCCCTCCGGACGGCGGTAGTGGGCGGTGAGGCGCTCGGCTTCGTACAGCGGCGTTGGACGCCCGACGTAATGGCGCAGCAGGTGATCAAGCCGGGCGGTGAAGGCGGGGTCGGCCCAGGCCTCAGCGGCGGCCGTCTCCAGCTCCGCCAGGGCGGGCATCAGGGTTTCAGGAACGTACTGACCGCCGAAGGGACCGAAACGGCCCAGTCCATCCGGGCGGACCGACGGCTGCAGCTCGGCGGGATCAACGCGGCGGGAAGGGACGGTGCTGGTCACCGGCGGTGCCTACGGGGATGGTCCAGAGTAGGGAGGCACCACCCGGCATGGCTGGGACGGACCCTGGGATTCCGATGGGCCCGGCAGAATCACGGGCGGCAGTGGGTGCCGACCCCGTTCCAAACGAACGCCAGAGATGCTTCCCCACCACTACCTCTCGTCCCTGACACTGGCGGAACGGTTGCATCGCCAGAAACCCGAAGTGGCGGGCCAGATTTACTCACCGGAGATGCTGCACTTCCTTCGAGACGGTGTGATCATCTTTCCCCAGGTGATCGACTCTGATCTCCTCGATCGGATCGACGCCGACCTGGACGCCCTGCCACGCCTGGCCCAGACGTCCCTGCTGCACGGCATGATCGGCATCGACGGCAAGGTGGATCACTACGAAGCCAGGGTGCTGCGCAATCTGCCAAAACTGGGTATCACGGATCTGCGGCAGGCGGGCCCCGGGCTCAAGCTCAATGACCTGCATCGCTACTTCGATTCAGCCCGCGACCTTGCCTTCTCAGAGCCCATCATCCGGTTTCTCGACGAGCTGTTCGGATCGGCACCGGCCCTGATCCAATCGCTCACCTTCTGGAAAAGCAGCGAGCAATCGCTGCACCAGGATTTCTCCTACGTTCACCATCACAAGCGGCTGGGCCATCTGGCCGCCGCCTGGATTCCCCTGGAAGACATCAGCGATCAGGCCGGACCGCTCGTTTACTACAAGGGCTCCCATCTCCTGGAAGGCCATCAGTTTTACGACTGGCACCAGGGTGGAATTCTCGCCAGCCGCGACACCGACCCCCAGACGGCCGCGGGGTACGGCCAGTACCTGGAGACCCTGATCCGCCAGCAGGGCTGGTCACCGAGCATCTACCTGCCCCGGCGCGGCGATCTGCTGATCTGGCATGGGGCGCTGATTCACGGCGGCACCCCCATGGGCGATCCCTCGCTCACCCGCCGCTCCTACGTCTGCCACTACACGGCCGCCGCCAACCACAAGGCCCTGGCCCGCCATCGCGTCGGGGAGGGCGTCGACTTTTCCGAACCGCCGACCTTGCCCGAAATGATGCGCCCCCGCTCGCTGCCTTCCCGGCTGGTCTCCGCCGCCGGCCGCCGCATGCAGCAGCTCTTCAGGGAGGTCCGCAACCATGCCTAAAGGCGGCTGGAGGGAATTCAGCGGCTCAGAGAGCCTGCAGCGGCCTCCGGCCCCTGGCGGCCCTGGCGTGGCCCGGGCCCAGCAGCGCGTGCGGGTGCAGCGCACCAAGGCGGGCAAGGGCGGCAAGCTGGTCACGGCGATCACGGGGCTGGACATTCCAGATGCCGAGGCGCGCGCCCTGCTGCAGCGGCTCAAGACCCGCGCCGGCACCGGCGGCACCCTCAAAGACGGGGTGATCGAACTCCAGGGTGACCAGGTGGCCCTCAGCCTGGCCGAGCTGGAGGTGCAGGGGTTCCGCCCGAAGCAGGCGGGGGGGTAGGGGAGAATGCGGCACAAAGCTCCTGTCCGTTCTGTGTCCGAGATGACCTCGCCGTCCAAGGCCACCAACATCGTCTGGCACCACTCCACCGTGAGCCGCGCCGCCCGGGCCCACCAGCGGGGCCACCGCAGCGCCATCCTCTGGTTCACGGGGCTCTCGGGAGCGGGCAAGAGCACCCTGGCCAATGCCGTGAACTCGGCCTTGTTTGAGCAGGGGCTGGCCTGTTACGTGCTCGATGGCGACAACGTGCGCCACGGGTTGTGCAGCGATCTGGGCTTCTCCGACGCCGATCGCGAGGAGAACATCCGCCGGATCGGTGAGGTGGCGAAGCTGTTCCTGGATGCCGGCGTGGTGGTGCTCACCGCCTTCGTCTCCCCCTTCCAGGCCGACCGCCAACGGGCCCGTGACCTGGTGGAGTCGGGCGATTTCCTGGAAATCCATTGCGCCGCCGACCTGGAGGTCTGCGAACAACGGGACACCAAGGGGCTCTACGCCAAGGCCCGGGCCGGGGAGATCAAGGAATTCACCGGTATCTCGAGTCCCTATGAAGCCCCCGAAGCCCCCGAGCTGCGGGTGGCCACCGGCGAGCAGAGCCTCGACGACTCGGTGGCCCAGGTGATGGCCGAACTGGAGCGGCGCGGCATCATTCCGGCTCCGGCAGAGCCCTGAATGGCTCTGCCCTCAGGCGCAGGGCCCAGGCATCGAGGAAGGTCTTGGAGCAGCTGGCGACTGGCACCGCCAGCAGCAGACCCAGCAGTTCCCCCAGCCCCAGCAGCCCCCCCAGCCGGGCGCCGATCGGCAGGCTGATCAGCAGCCAGGCCGGCTGCAGTCCCACGATCGACCCCATCAGGCGCGGCTGGATCACCTGGTCGACCACCTGGCCGACGCTGATCGCCACCGCCAGCACCTCCAGGCCGGTACGCGGATCCTGGAGCGCCAGCAACACGCTCACCCCCACGATGGTGAGGGCACTGGCGTAAGGAATCAGGGTGGTGAAGCCGATGGCCACCGCAAACAGCACCCCATAGGGGATCCCGAGCAGGGTGAACACCAGGCTCTGGGCGCCGCTGAGGATCAGGGCCAGCACCACCTGGCCAGCGAAGTAGCCCCGGAAGGTGCGGTCGAGGGTGCTGAGCACCAGGGCGCGGGTGCCGCTGGGCAACCACTCCACCAGCCCCCTGGCGATGCCCTCGCCCCCCAGCAGCAGGAACACCGCCAGCACCAGGACGATCACCGTGTTGACGGTGATGCTCACCGTGGCCCCCAGGATTCCCAGCACCTGCTGGCTGAGCTGGGAGGCGATCTTGCTGGTGCGGGTGATCAGATCGCTGCTGATCCCGCCGAAGTCGGTGGGCAGCCCCCGCTCGGTGGCCCAGCTCTGCAGCTGCCCCAGCAGGGTTTCCCCCTGGGCCAGCCAGCTGGGCAGGGCCAGCACCAGGTCACCGAGCTGCTCCACCAGCCGGGGCACCAGCACCAGGGCCGCCAGCACCACCACCGAAAGGCTCAGCCCCAGCACCAGCACCAGGGCCAGTGGCCGCGGCAGACCGCGCTGGATCAGCCAACGGCTGGGGATGTCGAGCAGGAACGCCAGCAGGGCGGCCGTCAGGAACAGGGCCGGGAAGGGCGCCAGGGGAACCAGTAACTGGCGCAGCACCCACAGGTTGAGCACCAGCAGGGGCAGGGCCAGGGAGAACCGCAGCCAGGGGGGCAGCACCAGCCGCTCAAGCATCAGCGGGAGCCGGGCACAGCCCCGGTGAAGCAACGAACGCTGCTCAGCTTGGCCTGCCGGGCCGGCAACCGCCAGCGCTTCACCCCTGGCCCATGGCCTCCAGGTAGGCGGCGCTGCCCAGGGCCTGCAGGCGCCCATCCTTGGCCACCACCTGATCATGCAGTCCGCGCCGGTAGGCCTCCAGAGCTTCAGCGAGCACCGGATCGGCGATGGCCAGGATCGAGGCCGCCAGCAGGCCGGCATTGAGGCCGCCGCCGATGGCCACCGTGGCCACCGGGACACCCGCCGGCATCTGCACGATGGAGTGCAGGGAATCCATGCCGGAAAGGGCCTGGCTGCGCACCGGCACACCGATCACCGGCAGCAGGCAGAAGGCCGCCACCATGCCGGGCAGGTGGGCGGCACCGCCGGCCCCGGCAATGATCACCCGAAAGCCGCGCGAGGCCGCCGCCTCGGCGAAAGCCGCCATCTCCCATGGGGTGCGATGGGCCGAGAGCACCCGCACTTCGCTGGCCACCCCCAGCTGCTCCAGGATCCGCACGGCCGGCTCCAGCGTCGGCAGGTCGGAATCACTGCCCATCACGACCGCGACCCGGGGCGGTGGGGCGGGCACGGAAGCGGCGGGGGTGGGATCCATGGGGCAGGGACGGCGAGGATGGCATTGTCCCGTCCCGCGGCTGCCCGGATGCGTTGGCTGACCAACCTGCGACTGGCAGGCGATGACCCGGCCTGCGGCGAGGCGGAGCGGCGCTGGCAGGTCGGTGTCGACCGCGACGGACTGATTGCCCGGGTGCGGCCGACGCCGCCGGGGAGCCGGGCCGCCGGCGAGGACTGGGGTGGCGACTGGCTGTCCCCGGGGGGTGTGGACCTGCAGATCAACGGCGGCCTGGGCCTGGCCTTCCCCGAACTGACCCACGGGGACCTGCCCCGCCTGCAGGCGCTGCTGGCGCACCTCTGGCGGGATGGGGTGGAGGCCATCTGTCCCACCCTGGTGACCTGCGACCCGCAGGACGTACGCCAGGCCCTGACGGTGCTGGCCGAAGCCCGCCGCCGGCACCGTCCGGGGCACTGCCGGCTGCTGGGCGCCCATCTGGAGGGACCGTTCCTGGCGCCGGAGCGGCGCGGTGCCCACCCGGCCCAGCACCTGCAGGCCCCCAGCCGGGCTGCCCTCGACAGCCTGATCGCCGGCTTCCATGCGGGCCCCGAGGCCGATGTCGCCCTGGTGACCCTGGCGCCGGAACTGGAGGGCGCCACCGAGGTGATCGACGACCTGCGGGCCGCCGGCGTGGTGGTGAGCCTGGGCCACAGCGGCGCCAATGAGGAGCAGGCCAGGCAGTCCTTTGGGCGGGGGGTGGGGATGCTCACCCACAGCTTCAACGCCATGGCCGGGCTGCACCACCGCGCCCCGGGACCTGTGGGGGCGGCGTTGCTCCAGGGGGAAGTGGCCCTGGGGCTGATCGCCGACGGTGTCCACGTGGCTCCGACCATGGCCGTGCTGCTGCAGCGGCTGGCGCCCCACCAGCTGGTGATCGTCAGCGATGCCCTGGCTCCCTACGGGCTCGCCGACGGCAGCCACCGCTGGGACGAACGGCTCCTGCTGGTGCAGGACGGCAGCTGCCGACTGGAGGACGGCACCCTGGCGGGGGTCACCCTGCCGCTGCTGGAGGGGGTGCGGCGGCTGGCCGGCTGGAGCGGCCTGGTGCCGGCCTCGATCGCCGCCGCCACCCTCGCCCCCCGGCGCCTGCTGGGGGAGCGGCGGCCGCTGGAGCAGCTGCTGCTGGGGTTGCCCCTGGTGGACACCCTGCGCTGGAGCACGGCGGCTGACGGGCGCCTGGACTGGCGGCGTCCGGACACGGCGGCTGGCGAGCCCTAGGGGGGTGACCTTGGCCCCAACTCCCTAGGATCCGGCCCACCCGAACGGCCCTGCGCCCCATGCCCCCGGAACCGCAACCCCCCGCGTCAGCCGAGACACAGGCTGAGACGCAGGCCGAGAAAGCCGAGGTGCAGGCCTACTTCGAAAGCACCGGCTTCGAGCGCTGGAACCGCATCTACAGCGACAGCGAGGAGGTGAACCGGGTCCAGCGCAACATCCGCCTCGGCCACCAGAAGACGGTGGATGCGGTGCTGGCCTGGCTGCAGCAGCAAGGCGATCTGTCGAGCCGCAGCTTCTGTGATGCCGGCTGCGGGGTCGGCAGCCTCAGCCTGCCCCTGGCCGCCCTCGGGGCCGGCTCGATCGCCGCCAGTGACCTCTCGGCGGCGATGGTGGCCGAGGCCAGCCGCCGCGCCGCCGAGGCCGGTCTGGCCTCGGAGCGGCTGAGCTTCAGCGCTTCCGATCTGGAGAGCCTCCAGGGTCGCTACGACACGGTGATCTGCCTGGATGTGTTCATCCACTACCCCCAGGCGGCCGCCGAAGCCATGGTGCGGCACCTGGCCGCCATGGCCGAGCGCCAGCTGATCGTCAGCTTCGCCCCCTACACGCCGCTGCTGGCGGTGCTCAAGCAGATCGGCCAGCTGTTCCCCGGGCCGAGCAAGACCACCCGCGCCTACACCCTGCGCGAAGACGGGATCGTGGCGGCCGCGGCCGCCGCAGGCTTCCGCCCCGTCCACCGCAGCCTCAACCAGGCCCCCTTCTACTTCTCCCGCCTGATCGCCTTCGAGCGCGGCTGAGCTGGCGCTCTCCCGCCCTGGCCGCCATCAGCCCGAACCCCACGCCGGCAGGGGCGCCTCCCACGTGAAGCTGGCCCCGTCGGGTCCGGCCAGATCCAGCCGATGGGCGTGCAGCCGGTAGCCCCCCTCCCCCGGCAGCACCTCCGCACGGGCCGATCCACCGGCCAGATACAGGGGATCCCCCAGCAGCGGCGCCCCAATGGCGGCGCAATGGATGCGGATCTGGTGGGGCCGGCCCGTGGCGATCTCCACCTGCGCCAGATCCCCGTCCGGATGACGCCGCAGCATGGTCAGCAGGCTGCTGGCGGCCAGCCCAGCAGGGGAGGCGCACCAGATCGTCCCCAGCAACGGGTGGGCCCGACGGCCGATGGCCGTGGTGATCGGCAGGGGAACGCCCAGCTCCAGCTCCAGGGCCCCCGGCCGCAGCAGCGTGCGATAGAGCTTGCGACAGGACGGGGCCTCGCCTTCGCCCGCGGCGCTGCTGTCCCGCAACCGCTGGCTCAACCAGGCGCGGGTGGCGGGGCGGCGGGCGCAGACCAGCAAGCCGGAGGTGAAGCGGCCGAGCCGGTGCACCGGCCGCGGGGGCGGCGCCCCGGCCGGCCCGGCGGCGCTCTGGCGCTCCAGCAGCCGCAGCAGGGTGTGTTCCAGGAAGCCACCCGCCGGCAGCACGGGCAGGCCGCTGGGCTTGTCGATCACCAGCAGATCGCCGTCGTCATGGATCACCCCCCAACCCACCGGCACGGCGGGCTCCAGCCAAGGGGAACGCCGCCAGAGCAGCCGGTCGCCCGCGGCGAGGATCGCCTCAGCCCGCAGCGGCTCGCCGTTGCGGCTGATCTCGCCGGCGTCGAGGCGCCGTTGCCATTCGGCCGCTCCGGAGTGGGGGTAACGGCCGGCGTAATAGGCCACGATCCCCCTCCCGGCCCCGGCGAGGGGAACACGGTCGCGATAGGTCCAGCCGGCGTTGCGCTGGGCCGGCAGCCAGCCCGGTGGCAGGCTCAGCGGTGGGGGGTGGAGGGCCTCAATCCACCAGCCCGTGCTCGAGGGCGAAACGCACCAGCTCGGTGCGGCTGGCGGTGCCGGTCTTGATGAACAGCCGGCTCACGTACTTCTCCACATTGCGGATCGAGGTTTCCAGCCGGCGGGCGATCTCCTTGTTCATCATTCCCTCCGCCACCAGCTGCAGGACGCTGGCCTCGCGGGGGGTGAAGTCGAGTTTGACGTCGGTGACGGGCTTGCGGGCACTGGCGCCACCGCCGCCCAGCATCGAACGGATCTCGGTGATCTGGCGGGCCATGGCACCGATGTCGGCATCGGCGAAACGGGCCGCCTCCGCCAGCAGCCGCTCCTGGCGGCGCACCACGTTGCGCACCCTGGCCACCAGTTCATCCGGGTCGAACGGCTTGGGGATGTAGTCGTCGGCGCCGGCCTGGAAACCGGCGATGCGGTCGGCCGTCATGCCTTTGGCGGTGAGAAAGATCACCGGCGTGCCCCCGAGCCGCTCATCGTCCCGGAGCCGCTTCAGCAGGCCGTAGCCGTCGCAGCGGGGCATCATCACGTCGGTGATCACCACATCAGGCATCTGGGCCTGGGCCGCCGTCCAGCCCTCCTCGCCGTCGTTGGCTGTCGTGACGGCGAACCCCTCGTCTTCCAGGTAGGCCTTGACCGCCGTGCGCAGTCCGGGCTCGTCGTCCACCAGCAACAGCCGCACCGGGGTGCTGGCGGCGGCCTCGAGCGTCTCCTCCGACCCGGACGGCTCGGAGATGGGGCCGGCGGCGGCGGAAGGGTCTTGGCTCATGGGTCCAATCTATCGACCGGGACCAAGCACCACCTGTTCCCGTTCCGGCAACCGGCCGCTGTAGCCGAGCTGGAGGGCCAGGGGGCCGAGGCTGGCGGGATCCTTGCCGGCCTGGGCGGGCACGCAGACGGCCCACCACATGAGGTGGTCGAGGCGATTGGCCGGGGTGATCACACCGCCGGGATTGAGCTCACGAATGATCAGCCGGCGCGAAGAGCCGGTGATCCTCAGGGGGCTGGTGAGGCTGCAACCGATCTTGTCGGTGGCGACGGTGACCCGGTCATCGAGCTCCTCCCACACCTGCACGCGCCACATCCCCGGCTGGGCTGGCTCGGGAACCAGGCCGTAGACGCCCACCACCTCCCGGCCGCGGTGGGTCACCCGGTCCAGCAGCACCTGGAAGCCCGGCGGTCGATTCTCGGCGTTGCTGCGCGAATCCTCCTGGGCGGCCGCGGGCCAGGCCACCCCCACAGAAGCCGCCACCAGGCAGGACGCCGCCAGCAAGGCCCGGCAAAGCGCAGCCCCCAGCCGCAGGGGCAGGGCACCGGAGGAGCGGGGACGGTTCAGCATGGCCCCATGCTGACCTACCTCGACCACCACGCGAGCACCCCGTGCGATCCGGCGGTGCTGGCGGCGATGGCGCCCTGGTGGAGCCAGAACGCTGCCAACCCCTCCAGCCGCCTGTATCGGCCGGCCCTGGAAGCGGGGGCGGCCGTGGACATCGCCCGGGACCGGGTGGCCGAGGCTCTGGGCGTGGGCAGCGACGCGGTGATCTTCACCAGCGGCGCCACCGAAGCCAACAACCTGGCCCTGCGCGGGGTGGCCGAGGCCGCCCTGGAGCGGCGGGAGCCCCGCCGCCGGCTGGTGACCCTGGCCAGCGAGCATCGGGCCGTGCTGGAGCCGCTGGCCTGGCTGGAGCGCCACGGCTTTCCACTCACCGTGCTGCCGGTGGGGGCCGATGGCCTGGTCGCCCCCGAGCGGCTCGCCGAGGCCCTGGGCCCCGACACCCTGCTGCTGTCGGTGATGGCGGCGAACAACGAGATCGGCGTGCTGCAGCCCCTGGCCGACATCGGCGCCCTCTGCCGCGAGCGGGGGGTGCTGTTCCACTGCGACGCCGCCCAGGCGGTGGGTCACATCCCCCTGGCCATGGCCGACCTCGGCATCGACCTGCTCAGCCTCAGCGGCCACAAGTTCTATGGCCCCAAGGGTGTCGGCGCCCTGCTGCGGCGCCCGGGGGTGCCCCTGGCCCCCCAGCAGCTCGGCGGCGGCCAGGAGGGCGGGCTGCGGGGTGGCACCCTGCCGGTGCCATTGATCGTGGGCCTCGGCACCGCCGTGGCCAGGGCCCTGACCGACCGCCAGGAGCGGGCCGAACGCCTGGGAACCCTGCGCGACCGGCTGTGGAAAGAGCTGGAGGCCCTCGGCAGTGTGCGCCGCAACGGCCACCCACTCCATACCCTCCCCCACAGCCTCAGCATCACGGTGGAGGGGGTGGACGGCACCCGCCTGCACCGGCAACTGCGCCGCACCGTGGCGGTGAGCAGCGGTTCGGCCTGCAGCCAGGGCAGCCCCTCCCACGTGCTGGCCGCCCTCGGCCTCGACCGCCGCGCCGCTGGCGCCACGGTCCGCTTCGGGCTGGGACGGGGCACCACGGCGGCGGACATCGATGCCGCCGTGGCAGCCGTTGGCGCCGCCGTGGCGGAGTTGCGAGTGCCTGTCTAGCTTTCTGGTCTATAACCTTGGGTTGATGACCACGCCCGTCGGCCGGCAGGGGGCCCGGCTCGACTTCGGTGATGCCCTCCAGGAAGGCTGGCGAGCCTTCAGCCGCAGCCCGGGGCCCTTCGTTGGCTTCCCCTTGGTGGTGATCGCCCTCCAGTTTCTGATCCAGCCCCTGCAGAGCCGCATCAGCAATGGCGGTGTGGCCTCCAGCGATCCCCTCGACTGGCTCCTCTACCTGATCGGGCTGACGGCCAACCTGCTGCTCAACCTCTGGTGTGCCATCGGACTGGTGCGCGGCGCCGGCAGCGCCCTCCAGGGCGGCCACCCTTCCCTGGGGCAGTTGATGCGCTGGGACGGCGAGGTGTTCCTGCGGCTGCTGCGGGTCTGGCTGCTGCTGGCGGTCGTGGTGCTCGTGCCCCTGATCGGCCTTGTGCTCCTCGTGGGCGGTCCCCTGGCGCTGCTCGGGGTCTACGCCGAGCAGCTGGTGCCGTTCAGCCGCACCCTGGTGGAGGTGCTGGGCCTGAGCCTGGCGGTGGTGTTCGCCCTGCTCCTGGGCGTGCTGCTGCTGGGGGTGATCTATCTGGCGATCAACCAGAGCTTCCTCACCCAGATCGTGTTGTTCGAGCGGGCCGGCTCCCGCTCCGCCCTGCAACGGGGGCGGGCCCTGGTGGACCCCAGCTGGCTGATGGTGCTGCTGCTCACCCTGATCGAGGGCCTGCTGCTGCTGCTGGGTCTGCTGGCCTGCCTGGTGGGGGCCTTCGTGGCCTGGCCCCTGGTGGTCTGCATCGCCACGGCGGCCTACCGGCAGCTGGTGCTGGCCAGCGGTGGCGCCGATCCCCTGCCGCCCCACCCCAGCCGCTGAGGGCGACGCAGCCGCACGCCTCAGGCGCCGAGGCGGGTGGCGAAGGGGCCTGCGGTGAGCAGCACGAACCCCAGCACCCCCACCAGGGCCAGCAGCAGCTGGGCCAGCCGACTGACCAGCATCCCGGCCACCACCGCCAAACCCACCAGCAGGGAGCGGCGCAACCGCCCCAGGCCCGGCGGCCCCAGGGAGGGCGGGGCGGTGAGCAGCTCGCCGAGGCTGGCCCCGAGCAGGGGGCCCACCAGGGCCCCGAGCAGGGGCCCACCCACCGGCAGGGCCGGCAACAGCCCCAGCAGGCCCACCACCAGGCCGAGGCCGGCGCCGACATAACTCCAGCGGGTGGCCTGCAGCCGGGCCGGGCCGAGCAGCAGGCCCAGGGCCTCGGCCCCCCAGCCCAGGGCGAGCAGCACGACACCCAGCAGCAGGACCGGCCAGCCGGCGGCCCAGCCCACGGCCCAGCACCACAGCAGGGCGCCCAGGGGCAGCAGGGTGAGGCCGGGGGCCACTGGCAACACGGTGCCGGGGATGGCCAGGGCCTGGATCAGCAGGGCGATCCACCAGAGGACATCGACACGATCGAGGCTCGGCAGGCTGGCCGGGGTCATGGCGGCAGGATCAGGCCACGCGGCGGGCCAGCCTCAGCTTGGCGGACCGGCTGCGGGGATTGGCCTGCTCCTCCTCCTCACTGGCCACCAGGGGCTTGCGGGTGAGCCGCTCCAGGCGCGGATCGGCCAGGAAGGCCGTCTTGACGCGCCGGTCCTCGAGGGAGTGGAAGCTGATCACCGCCAGCAGACCCCCCGGAACCAGCCAGCCGGGGGCTTCAGCGAGCAGATGGTCGAGGGCCCCGAGCTCGTCGTTGACGGCGATCCGCAGGGCCTGGAAGGTGCGGGTGGCCGGGTGGATGCGGCCGTGGCGCGCCTTGGGGGGGAAGCAACCGGCCACGGCATAGGCCAGGTCGGCGGTGCTGCGGCCGCTGCCGGCCCAGGGGCGCTCGGCCACCAGACGCCGGGCGATGCGGCGCGACAGGCGTTCTTCTCCATAGGCGTGGATCAGATCCGCCAAGGCCGATTCCTCCAGCCGGTCGATCAGTTCGGCGGCGGTTTCGCCGGCGTCGGGGTCCATGCGCATGTCCAGGGGGCCGGGAGCCCGGAAGCTGAACCCCCGGCTGGGCTCATCCAGCTGGGGACTGCTGACCCCAAGATCGGCCAGCACGGCCAGGGCCGGCTCGGCGGGGAGGTGGTCGGCGAAGTTGGCGGCTTGGATCGCAATCCGATCGCCAAAGGGGGCGAGCCGTTCGGCGGCCGCGGCCCGGGCGGCGGGATCCCTATCGAGGCCGATCAGCCGCAGGGCGGGATGGGCCTTCAGCAGCAGGGCGCTGTGGCCGCCGCCGCCGAGGGTGCAGTCGATCAGCACGCCACCGCCGGGTCGCTCCGCCAGCAGGGCGGACAGCGGGGCCAGGCCCTCCTGCACCGCATCCGCCAGAACGGGCACGTGCGCAAAGGACCCCGAAGCCACCATCACCCTATCCTGGCCTGCAGGGGTGGCGGCCCCCGCCGCCCCTGGTTGAGGTCCTTGCTGAGAAGGCGCCAGCCGCGCTCGGCGGTCTCGATCGCCTCGTGCAGCAGGCGGCCGAGGGTGAAGCGGATCGCCAGCCTCTCCAGCTGCGCCGCCGGCAGCCGATCGAGCCGGGGATCGTTGAAGCGCTCCTCGAGCCCCTGCCAGGCCGGGGGCAGCTGCAGGGGGGAGGCGGGAGGCGGCGGCAGGGACCCCGCTTCCCGGCCGATCAGGCGGCTCCAGAGGGCCAGGCGTGCCGCCAGCACCCGCAGCAGCTCGGCCTGATCGGCCTGAAGCGATTCCAGCAGCGCCCCGGCATCGGGCTCCAGCGGGGGCTGGTCGGCGAGATCGCGGCTGGCGCTGAGCAGCCGCGAACCGGCCCCCTCCAGGGTCTCCACCAACCGGTGCAGGGGATGGCGGAAGGGCTTGGTTCCCAGCTCCGCATCGAGGGCCGGCCGCTGGCCGCGCAGCTTCTGCAGGGTCGCCTGGCGGGCCCGCAGGCGGGCAGCGCCCTCCACCGGATCGGCGGGCGTCGCAGCCGGGGGCAGGGCCGCGGCCTCGAACGCCAGATCGTCGGCCAGGCCGGCGAACAGCTCGGCCAGACTCGCCAGCACGGCCCTCTGACTGCGGCTCGGCCAGAACAGGCGCAAGCTCAGCAACGCCGCCATGATGCCCGCGACGGTCCAGATCAGCCGCAGCGGCAGCCAGGAGCCGAGCTCGTTGTCGTGAACGATCCAGCCCATCACCATGATCATGCCGCCCACCTTGTAACCGACCTTCAGTCCCAGGGCGCCGCCGATCAGCCGCAGCGATCCCAGGGCGATCGCCAGGCCCACGGGCATTGGCAGGCCCTGCAGACCGCGCACGCCGACCACCAGCAGAACCCCGCCCAGCAGCGAGCCCAGGATCCGCTGGCGGCCCAGCTCCAGCGAGGAGCCATAGGTGCCGCTGCAGACCGCCAGCACCGCCAGGGGGGCGTAGTAACCGAAGGCGAGGCCACTGAGGCTGCTGAAGCCGTTGACCAGCCCGGTGGTGAGGGCGAGCCGCAGATCGACACGGGTGATCAGGGGCATGGGGCGACACCACGCAGGCGGGCGAGCTCCTGACCGCTCTCCAGGAGCGGGCGCTGCTCCTGGGCCAGGGCCAGCAGGGTGAGCAGCGAACGGCCGCTGCCGGCGGCCAGGGCCGTCCAGTCCTCCAGCGGGATGACCGGGAGATCGGCACCGCCACCCCCCTCGCACTGGGCCGCCAGCACCTCGATGGCAACGCTGAGCGGGCTGGGACAGGCCGGATCGGGAGGCGGCGGATCGCTCGCCACGAGCAGCCGCTCCCACTGCAGCCAATGCAGGCGCAGGCTCTGCCAGAGCTGCAGCCGGCGGCGCCAGTCACCCGCCTGCAGGCGCCGCCAGCGCGGCCCGCTGAGCTCCTGATGCAGCAGGGTCTCCATCCGCTCCAGGCCAGCACCCAGGGAGGCTGGCGGCAACGGGCCGGGGAGGCTGCCCGCCCCGGCCAGCCAGCGCCTGTAGCCCGCCAGCTGGCCGCGCAGCAACGCCACCAGCTCATGCTCCGCCGCCTCGAGCTGCTGCAGGCCATTGCGGGGCCAGAAGATCAGCCCCACGGCAATGGCCACGATGCAGCCGATCGAGGTGTCGAGGGCACGGTTGAACACGTAATCCCAGTTGAGGGCGGCGTGGCCGGGGATCATCAGGAACATCACCGGGATCAAGGCGGCCGTGCTCAGGGCGCTCTGCCAGCCCAGCAGCCGCAGCATCGGGGCGATCAGCAGCAGCGACAGGAGCACCCCGGGCCAGCCGGCGGCGATGCCGTGCACCAGAAAGGTGATCAACCCACCGGCCGCCGTGCCCAGGATGCGGCCGGTGGCGGCCTTCACGGTCAGATCGTCGTTGTCGTCGACCACGATCACCACCGCCAGCAACGGGTACCAGGCGAAGGCAATGCGGTCGAAGCGCTCCACCAGAGCCGCGGTGATCAGGGCCGCCACCGCCAGCTTGAGGCTGTTGCGCAGCAGCTGCGCATTCATGCGGGGCCAGCAGGGTCGTGGTCATGATCGCCCCAGCGCAAGCCCCCCAGCTGCGCCGGAGCCCCACCCGGATCAGGCTCCGAGCCAGGCCCGCATGGCTTTCGCCTACTTAGACTCCGCTCCAACTCGGACCCGGCCCGTCGGCCGCCCTCCTTCATGACCCAGCTCGAGACCCGCACCGAGCCGATGGTGGTCAATTTCGGCCCCCATCACCCGTCGATGCACGGGGTACTGCGGCTGGTGGTGACCCTCGACGGCGAGGACGTGATCGACTGCGAGCCGGTGATCGGCTATCTCCACCGCGGCATGGAGAAGATCGCCGAGAACCGCACCAACGTGATGTTCGTGCCCTACGTGAGTCGCTGGGACTACGCGGCGGGCATGTTCAACGAGGCGATCACGGTGAATGCGCCGGAACGGCTGGCCGACGTGCCCGTGCCGAAGCGGGCCAGCTACATCCGGGTGCTGATGCTGGAACTCAACCGCATCGCCAACCACCTGCTCTGGCTCGGCCCGTTCCTCGCCGACGTGGGGGCCCAGACACCCTTCTTCTACATCTTCCGGGAGCGGGAGATGATCTACGACCTCTGGGAGGCGGCCACCGGCCAGCGACTGATCAACAACAACTACTTCCGTATTGGCGGCGTGGCCGTTGATCTTCCCTACGGCTGGCTTGAGAAGTGCGCTGACTTCTGCGATTGGTTTGGCCCCAAGATCGATGAGTACGAAAAACTGATCACCAACAATCCCATCTTCCGCAAGCGGATTGAAGGGCTCGGGGTGATCGGCAAGGAGCAGGCGATCAACTGGAGTCTGTCTGGTCCGATGCTGCGGGCTTCCGGTGTGCCCTGGGATCTGCGCAAGGTGGATCACTACGAGTGCTACGACGACTTCGAATGGTCCGTGGCCTGGGAAAAAGAGGGTGACTGCTACGCCCGCTACCGGGTGCGGATCGAGGAAATGCGCCAGTCGCTGAAGATCCTGCGCCAGGCCATCAGCATGATTCCCGGTGGCCCCACCGAGAATCTCGAGGCCCGGCGGATGGCCGAGGGCAAGAAGAGCGAGTGGTATGGCTTCGACTACCAGTACGTCGCCAAGAAGGTAGCTCCAACCTTCAAGATTCCCGACGGTGAGCTCTATTGCCGCCTGGAGTCGGGCAAGGGCGAACTGGGTGTCTTCATCATGGGCAACAACGACGTCACCCCCTGGCGCTGGAAGATCCGTGCCGCCGATTTCAACAACCTCCAGATCCTGCCCCACATCCTCAAGGGGGCCAAGGTGGCCGACATCATGGCCATCCTCGGTTCGATCGACGTAATCATGGGCTCCGTCGACCGGTGAACAGCGTCGGTCGGCGCTGGATTCGCCGGCTGGAGCGCTGCGGCCCCCTCCTGCCCCTCGGGGTCACAGGCCTGCTGGTGTTGAAGGGGCTGCACCCAGGCCTGCCCGGATTCAGCTGCCCCCTGCGCGCCCTCACCGGCCTTCCCTGCCCCACCTGCTACCTGACCCGGGCAACGGCAGCGAGCTTGGTGGGGCGCTTCGACGACTCCCTGGCCCTGCACGCCTTCGGGCCGGTGCTGGCCGCCGGCCTGGTGATCTGGTCGCTGCAGGCCCTGCGGACCGGCCGGCTCGTGCCCCGGGTCCTGCGGGGCCGCCACCTGGCCGGCATCGGCCTGCTGCTGTTGCTCTACTGGGCCGCTCGGATGGGTCTGACCTACGGCGCCGGCCTGCAGGCTTTTCCCCTCCCCTAATCCAGCCGGGAGGCCACAGACCGAACCCACAACCGCCACGGCGGCGCAAAGGGCCCACCTACGCTGAAGCCTGGATGGACCTACCCGTTGCTCCCCGGTCCACACCAGACACTCCTTGCCCCACCCGTCCAGCACCGCAGCACCGGCCGGTGCCCAGCCTCTGATCGCCCAGCCCGACTACGCCAAACAGCTCCGCCCCCTTCTGCCAGCCGACGCCTTCACGCCCGATCGGGGCACCCTCACCATCCTCGGCCTCAATGGGGCGATTCTGGCGCTGGGCTGGGCCATGGCCCGCCAGCTACAGCTCAGCCACTGGCAAGGTCTGATTCTGTTTCTGCCCTTCGCCCTGGTGATGGGCAATGCCGTGGTGGTGATGCTGTTCGGCACCCACGACCTGATGCACAGCAAGGCCATCCGCCAGCCCCAGCTGCGCTGGCTGGTTCAGCTGCTCGGCCTGGCCCTGTTGTGGATGCCGCCGACCCTGTGGAAAGCCGTTCACAACCGGGAACATCACGGCAAGACCAATTCCGAACAGGATCCGGATCGTAACTACAACGCCAACCAGCCAGCGAGCTGGGGAAAATGGATCCAGAATCTGTTTGTGCCATCGCTTGAAGTGCACCCGTTCTGGCTGACTGTGGGCATGACCTCAGCCTGGGGTGTGCACGCCTTCCGAAACCTTTCATCGGTGCTGCTGTTCAACAATGGTTCCACGCGTTATCCGGTTTTCTCCTTCCGGGTGAGCAGCCGGGAGAGGCGCCAGATTGCCATCGAACTGGCCGTCATCGTGTTGATCCACGCGTTAATCATTAGCTTCATCGGTCTACGCCCTGTGCCCCTGCTTCTGGGCTACTTTCTGCCCATCTGGATCGGCTACAGCGTGGTGATGGCCTATATCTACACCAATCACATGGCCTGCCAGGCCACCGAAACCAACGACCCCCTCATCAACAGCATTTCGCTGAAGATGCCAGCCATTTTTGACACACTTCACTTCAACTTCTCCTATCACACCGAGCACCATATTTTTCCGGGCATGAATCCCGATTACTACCCCCATGTGAGGGCCCTGCTGCAGGAGCATTATCCGGATCGCTTCAATCTGCTGAGCGCCCCCCACGCCTGGCAACTGCTGAGGCAAACCCCCCGGCATTACCTGGATGCCACCACCTTCGCCAGCAGCTGTGGGGCCATCACCCAGCCGTGTCCGCTCAGCGTGCCCACGGCTCCAAAGGCCGGGGCCTCAACACTCAGCTGAGCACGCCCTGGTGATAGGCGGCGTTCTGGATGTAATACGTGGCCACCGGAACTGCGACCAGAGGGCCCAGGCCGCAGTTGAAGATCGTCACCACCAGCACCAGCAGCCAGGCGATCAGTTCAATGCCCGCGAAGGTACGGCCCTTCGCTGATCCATACACGGCCTGAAATGAGGCCGAGGACCGTGAGCGCCAGGGAGGCCACGACACCGATGACCGTCAGGACAATCGTGACCACCCAGATCAGCAGGATCGTGGGGATGTGGGCCAGGAAAGCGGCCCAGGCCTTGGTGATGGTGGGCGGCTCGTAGGCGATGCCGGCGGCCAAGGGAGGCATTCCGTTCTGCGCGGAACCTAGGGGCGTTCCAGGAGGCCAGCAACGGGCAGGGTGCCGGCGGCGGCAAGGGGCGCCAGGATGGGCTCATGGGCAAGATGGCGACGCCACGGAGGTTGATGTCCCCATCCAACCCACCAAGCACGCCGGCGGACTGGCTGCTGCTCTGCCGCACCGTGCGCTTCGGTGACACCGACGCCGCCGGGGTGATGCACTTTCACCAGCTGCTGCGCTGGTGCCATGTGGCCTACGAGGAAAGCCTGGAGCGGTTCGGCGTGGCGTCCGGCGCCATCTTTCCCGGGCCTGGCCGGACACCGCCCGTAGCGCTGCCGATCGTGCACATCAGCGCCGACTTTCTCAGGCCCCTCGTCTGCGGGGATCCCCTGGCCATCGAGTTGCGGCCCCTGCAGCGCGATCGCGGCAGCTTCGAGATTCGCTACCGCTTTGTGCACGACGGCAAGGAAGCGGCCACCGGCCTGACCCGGCACCTGGCCATGGAGTCAGCCAGCCGGCAGCGGACGGATCTCCCCGGCAGCCTCGTGAAATGGCTGGAGGCCAGTCGGCCGGACGCCTAGCGGCGGTTCAGCAGGGCCCACACCAGGGCGGCCAACTGCAGGGGCAGCAGCGCCCCCGTCAGGGCCAGGGGGTGCAGGCCATCGTGCGGCGTTGCCCCCAGGGCCACGAAACTGACCAGCCCACCCCCCACCAGCAGGGCGAGGCCCAGCCGTGGGTGGGGGGCCGCCATCAGAACCACTCCCGGGTGGCGTCGATGTACTGGGCCTGGAATTCCTCCGTCGACTTGGTGAGGTAGATGACACCTTCAATCACCCCGATGATCCCCATCACCGACGCGCCGAAGCCACAGGTGAGCACCGTGACCAGCAGCATGATCAGCCCGGGTTTGTTGTAGCCCAGAACGAATTTGTGGATACCCAGCGATCCCAGGAAGATGGCCAGCAGCCCTGCCGCCAGCTTCTTGTTGCTGGTCTCGACCTGTTGGCTGTCGGTCATCGGTGCGGGTGCCATTCAGAAGGCTTCTAGCGAGTCCAGCCACCGCTGCCAACGTCCCCGTTCCCATTTGCCCGCGGCGGTGGGTGCCAGCGACGGGCAGAGGTGCCAGGAGCGGGGCCGCTCGGCGGGCGGCCAGGCGGCCGTGAGGGCCTGCAGCGCCCCCAGCAGTTCCGCCCCTTCGCCCTCCTGCCGGGGGCGCACCAGGGCCACGAGCTGCTCGCCCCATTCCGGATCGGGCCGGGCCAGCAGCAGCAGCGCGTCGAGGCCCGCCCCCGCGCATTCCGCCTGGGCCTGCAACCGTTCCTCCAGCCGCTCCGGGAAGACCGTCTCGCCACCGCTGTGCAAGGCCCCATCCAGGCGGCCCAGCACCGCCAGTCCCTCGGCGTCGAGCCGCCCGGCGTCGCCGCTGCGCCACCAGCCGCCCGGTTGCAGCGGCAGGGGCAGCAGCCGGCCCGCCACCAGCCGGCCGGGGCTGAGGCGGCCGCAGCGCACCTCCACCGCGCCGGTGGCACCATCGAGGCGCAGGGCCACGTCGCCCAGGGGCTCACCACAGCCCGCGGCTCCGGCCAGGAACCGCTGCGGCGGCAAGGCACACACCATGGCGGCGGTTTCGGTGGCGCCGTAGCAGGGGGCCAGGGGCAGGCGGGCGCGGCGGGCAGCGGCGGCCAGCGGTGCCGGCAGGCCCGCACCCCCGACCCAGATCACGGCACAGCCCGCCAGCCAGGCGGTGGCCTCGGGGCTGGCCAGCAACCGGGCCAACTGGGTGGGCACCAGCGAGAGCAGCACCGGGCGATCCCGGGGCAGGGGGCAGGCCTGGGGCAAGTCCTGCGGCCGGCGCAGCAGCGACGGGGCCAGCCAGCGCCACGCCCCCCCCCAGTGGCGGGCGCGCACCAGGGGCAGCAGGCCGCTGACGTGGTGCAACGGCAGGGGGTCGAGGTGCAGGCAGGCGGCCGGCTCCAGCCCCAGGGCCTCCACCCAGGTGACGGTGGCCTCGGCGGAAGCCTGCAGGTGGGCCAGGGGTTGCAGACACCAGTGACGCCCGCCGGCGCTGCCACCGCTGCCCACCACCACCGCCGCCCCGAACCGGGCCAGCGCCGCCATCTCCTCGGTGGCCCCACCCAGGGCCTCGGCCAGCTCCCCCTGTTGGCCGGGCCCGGCCAGGGCCACCAGGCGCTGCTGTCCCCAGGCCTGCTCCAGCTGGGCCGCCGCCGCCTCGGGGTCAGCCCGGGCGGGTTCGAACAGCAGGGGCGCCCAGGAGGGGTCGGCCACGCAGGGTCTCCGCTTACCGCCACGCTAAGGGCCCCGCCAGGGGCTCAGGCCGCCGCCGCCCAGACCCGCTGCGGGTCATGGGCGAACAGGGGGCCGCCGGGCGACCAGTCCGGGGCCAGGCCGGGGGCCACCGGCGTCGGCCCGCGCCATTGCAAGGCCGCCAGGTGGGCCGTCCAGCGGGCGCCGATGCCGGTCTCGAAGCCGGTGCTGAGCATCAGCCGGGGCACCCCCTGCTGCAGCTGGCCCAGCAGGGGCCTGGGATCACCGTCCTGGGACGGGCGCCGCACCTGCCAGCCACCCCAGTGCTGGCGGAGCTCCGGCCACCGCCGCAGGGATTCATCCAGGGCCACGGGAATCTTCAGGGCCAGCCGCTCGTGGCCCTCCTGGTCGCCGGCGGCCAGGGGCTGCTCCAGCCACTCCAGCCGCGGTTCCTGCGCCAGCCGCTCGGCCCAGGCGGCGGCGGTGGCCCGGTCCCAGCCGCCGTTGGCATCGAGCCGCAGGCGGCCAGCCGCCGGCAGGCGCTCGAGCAGCCGCTCCAACCACTGCCGCTCCAGCCCATCGGCTGCCACCGCCACCTTCCACTTGGCGGTGAGCGCCGTGGCCGCTGGGCCGGCGAGCCGTTGTTCTAGAGCCGCGAGCATCGCCTCCCCGGCCGGGAGCAGCCAGGCCGACGGCGGCGCGGCGAGCCAGCCGCCACCGGCAGCCGCTCCCACCGCCCCATCGCATTCCGCCAGGGCGGCCCCCAGGGCGAAGGCCAGACTGGGCGGCAGGGCCGGTAGCCTGTCCTCCAGAGCGCTCCGCTCCACGGCAGGGCCCAGAGCCTGGAGGGCCTCCGCCACGGCCGGCGTCTCGCTGGGCTCCAGCGGCGCCGCCTCCCCCCAGCCGACGCCGCCGTCCGGGGCCTGCAGCCGCAGCAGCCAGCCCCGCTTGGACGCCAGCCGACCGCTGGACGTCTGCAGCGGCCTGGGCAACTGGAAGGCGAAGGGCCGAATCTCCAGCCCCAGCCACCCCTCGGGCCTTCCCCCGGCCGCAGGGGCGCTCACCGGCCCGCCAGCGCCGTCAGCCAGGGGCCGAGGGCCAGGCCGCAGGCGAGCCCCAGGCCGTTGAGGGCCTGGAAGCGCAGGGCCAGGAACTTGCTGCCGATGAGGCGCTCGGGCCGGTGGTGCTCCTCGCCGAGGAGCCGGATCAGGGCCCGGGCCGGCGGCAGGCCGATGGCCCCCAGCAGGGCCGTGGGCGGCCACCAGCCCAGCAGCACCGGCGCCCACTGCAGCGCCAGGGCGGTGGCCACGAACCAGGGCACCAGGGCGGCGGCCCGCTGGCTGCCGAGGCGCACCACCGGCGAACGCTTGCCGTGGGCGGCGTCCTCGTCCACCTGGTGGAAATGGGAGCAGAACAGCACCAGGCAGGTGGCCACCGCCGGCCCGCTGCCCAGCACCAGCGCCGGTCCCCATGGCGCCCCACCGGCTCCCTCCCCAGCTGGGGCCAGGGCCAGCAGGGCGGCAGCCGTGGCGCAGGGGCCGAAGGCCAGCCAGCAGAGGGGTTCCCCCAGGCCGCGGTAGCCAAGTCGGAACGGTGGCCCCTGGTACAGGTAACCCAGGCCGCAGCAGAGCAGCACCAGCAGCAGCACCACGGCGCTGCTGCGCAGGGCCACCAGGGCCATCAGGGCCAGCCCGAGCAGCAGGCAGCCGTTGGCCAGAGCGAGCACCCGGTCGCGCCGGCCGGTGAGGTTGACCACGGAATGGGGCTTGCCGTGGGTGTCCACGCCGGTGTCGGCATCGAAGACGTCGTTGGCGAGGTTCTCCCAGGCCAGCAACAGCACCGCCGCCAGCAGGAACAGCAGCAGCTGATCGGGCCGCAGGCCCAGCCCCTGGCCGAACCGCCAGCCGGCGGCCAGCAGCACCGGCATCACCGCCACGGCGTACATGGGCCACTTCACGGCGGCGCGCCAGAGGCGACCGCGATCGGCGGCGGCGATGCTCCCCGCGGCGTAACGGCTTGCGACGACCTGTGGCTCAGACATGGGGGCCGCGGGCGTTCGGCGGGGAAAGGCCCATACATTTGAGCAGCCTTCCGCCCCGGTCCCGCGGCCCCTTGGTGCAGGCCCCTGCCAGCTTCTCCGCGCTGCTCTCGGCAGCCACCGCCGCCAGCCGGCGTCTGGAGGAGGAGGGAGTGCTCAGCCTCGGCCTGCCGATGGCGGCCCTCGACCCCCTTGTTGCCCTGCCCCACCTGGGTGGCAGCGGCGACTTCCGCTTCCTCTGGGACGGCGCCCCGGGGCTCAGCATCGCCGCCGCCGGCCAATGCAATGGCCTGGAGCTGAGCGGTCCGCGCCGCTTCGAGCTGGCCCAGCGTTTCAGCAGCCTGAGCCTGAGCCGCCTGGCCCGGGAAGCAGCCCCCTGTCCGGCCCTGGCCAGGCCCAGGGTGCTGCTGGCCTTCGCCTTCTTCGAGAGCCCGCTGCACCCCGGCACCGGTGCAGCGGGGGTGCAGGCGGTCCTGCCCAGCTGGCAGCTGAGCCGCCAGGGCCGCCACTGCTGGCTGCGGCTGCAGCGCTCCCTCGGCGGCGGCATCACGGCCCGCAGCGTGGCCGAAGAGCTCTGGGACACCCGCCAGCGACTCGAAGCCCTGGACTCTTCAGGGCACTTCGGGACGAGCCGGGGCCTTCCGGTGGGCATCGCCCATGGCTCCAACTGGCAGGCGGGCTACCGCTCCGCCCTGGATCGGGCCCTGGAGCTGGTGGAGCGCGGCGAGCTGCAGAAGCTGGTGCTGGCGGTGCGCCAGCAGCTGGTGCTCGATGGTCCGCTCGATCCCCTCAGCCTGCTGTCGCACCTGCGCCGCAGCCAGCCCGGCAGCTGCCGCTTCCTGTGGCAGCAATCGGAGCGGCAAGCCCTGGTGGGGGCCTCACCGGAGCGGCTGCTCACCCTGCGGCAGGGCCAGTTGCGCAGTGATGCCTTGGCCGGCACCGCCCCGCTGGGGGAACCAGCCGACGACCTGCTGCAGTCGGGCAAGGACCGCCACGAGCATGAGCTGGTGGTGGAAACGATCACGGCCGTGCTGCAGAAGGCGGGCCTGGAGCCACGGCGGCCACGGCGGCCGCGGCTGGCCCGGCACGGCTCCCTGGTGCATCTGCACACGCCGATCACGGCCTCACTGCAGGGCCAGGCCCCACTCACCCTGGCCGAAGCCCTGCACCCCACCCCCGCGGTGGCGGGCCTGCCCCGGCGCGAGGCGATGGCCTGGCTGCGCAGCCTCGAGCCGTTCGAGCGGGGCAACTACGCCGCGCCAATCGGCTGGATCGACACCGAAGGCGATACGGATCTGCGGGTGGCCATCCGCAGTGGCACCCTGCGGGGCCGGCAGCTGGAGCTGACAGCCGGGGCGGGGCTGGTGCGCGGATCCCACCCTGAGCGGGAACTGCAGGAGGTGGCGCTGAAGCTGGGGGTCCTGCAGCAGCAACTCAACCTGCCGCTGGCCACCTCCTTCAGCTGACCAGCAGGCGCTCGATGACCTGATCGGCCAGGGGGCGGCGCCCCAGCCACTCCACCTCCCGCACCCCGGTGGGGCTGGTGACGTTGATCTCACTGAGCCGGCCATCGATCACGTCGATGCCGACGAAGAAGAGCCCCTCGGCCCGCAGCACCGGGGCAAGCTCGGCGCAGATGCGCTGCTCGGTGTCGCTCAGATCGGCAGCGACGGGGGCGCCACCCAGGGCCAGGTTGCTGCGGAACTCACCCGCCTTGGGCAGCCGATTCACGGCGCCCAGGGGCTCCCCATCCACCAGCAAGATCCGCTTGTCGCCGGCGCTGACCCCCGGCAGAAAGGCCTGAACCATGACGGGCAGCGTTTCCTGGAGGGTGACCAGCTCCAGCAACGCCCGCAGGCCGGGAGCCGCCGCCGCGGCCCGCACCACCCCTTGTCCGGCCCGCCCCGCCAGGGGCTTGAGCACCACCTCCTCGTGACCTGCGGCGAAGGCCGCCAGCTGCTCCACCCGCGCACTCACCATCGACGGCGCCATCAGATGGCTGAAGCGCAGGGCACCCAGCTTCTCGTTCCAGGCCCGCAGGGCCGCAGGGCGATTGAGGACACGCACACCGGTGGCTTCAGCCATCTCCAGCAACTGGGTGGCGTAGAGGTAGGCCTCATCGACGGGTGGATCCTTGCGCATCCAGATCCAGCGGAAATGATCCAGCGGCAGCTCGCGGGGCTCACCGGCCTCGAACCAGGGGTCCGGCACGGTCCAGCCCTCCGGCGTGGCGGCCATCTCCGCCAGATGCAGCGGCTGGGCCCAGGCCCGGGGGCAATGGGCGCCATCGGCCCTCCCGGCGGTGGAGAGATCCGCCTGGGTACAGGCCCACACCGCCAGACCAGCCCGCTGCGCCGCCTGCATCAGGGCCACACTGGAATCCTTGGCCGGCCGCAGGCGCGTGATCGGATCGACCACGAACAGCTGGGCGTCCCGATTGCCGATCACGCGACCAGACGCAGCAGGGCGGCCAGCTCACCGCCAGCATTCAGTTTTTCAAGCTCGGCGTAGCCGCCGATGGCGATGCCGTCGATGAAGATCTGGGGAACGCTGGTGCAACCTCCCGAGCGCTTCATCATGGCGAGATTGTTGATTTCATCGTCGTCGATGATGAATTCGTTGTAGGTCAAACCGAGCCTGTCCAGCAGACCCTTGGCCCGGACGCAATCGGAGGAGAAGCGGTAGGTGTAGATCTCGACCTTGGCGGGCGGCTTCACCTCCACGGCGTCCTGCCCGGATACCTCTGGGGGGACTCCTGGGATCTCCATCCAGTCTCACGCGGCCATCTCCGCCCAGCCTAAGGGGGAGACACCACGCCCCACCTGATACGGTCGTGGCACAAGACTTGCTGGTTGCGGTGCTCGACCTCACCGATTTCAAGCGCGACCTCTCCGAACTCACCGACCGCCTGGGCCATGCCCAGGACTGTCTTTGACGTACCGGCTCTGAAGGCGCGTCAACGGGACCTCGAGCAGCTGGCCTCCCAGCCCGGCTTCTGGGACGACCAGGCGACGGCGCAGAAAAAGATGCGTCAGTTGGATGACGTCAAAGCCCAGCTGGAGCAACTCTCCGCCTGGCGGGCCAGCATCAATGACGGCCAGGCCACCCTTGAGCTCTACGACCTCGAACCCGACGACGAGTTGTTGGCGGAGTCGAACACCTCGCTGCAGTTGCTGCGCGCCGACCTCGACCGCTGGGAACTGGAGCGCCTGCTCAACGGCCCCTACGACAAGGAGGGCGCCGTGATCTCGATCAATGCGGGTGCCGGCGGCACCGACGCCCAGGACTGGGCCCTGATGCTGATGCGGATGTACACCCGCTGGGCCGAGGACCACGGCATGAAGGTGACCGTGGACGAGCTCTCCGAAGGGGAGGAGGCGGGCATCAAGAGCTGCACGATCGAGATCGACGGCCGCTACGCCTACGGCTACCTGCGCAACGAGAAGGGCACCCACCGCCTGGTGCGGATCTCGCCCTTCAACGCCAACGACAAGCGCCAGACCAGCTTCGCCGGGGTGGAGGTGATGCCGAAGCTCGACGAGGACGTCAAGCTCGACATCCCTGAGAAGGACCTGGAGGTCACCACCTCCCGCTCCGGCGGCGCCGGCGGTCAGAACGTCAACAAGGTGGAAACAGCGGTGCGCATCCTGCACGTCCCCACCGGCCTGGCGGTGCGCTGCACCCAGGAGCGCTCCCAGCTCCAGAACAAGGAGAAGGCCATGGCCCTGCTGATGGCCAAGCTGCTGGTGATCGCCCAGGAGCAACGGGCGGCGGAAATCGCCGACATCCGCGGCGACATCGTGGAGGCCGCCTGGGGCAACCAGATCCGCAACTACGTGTTCCACCCGTACCAGATGGTGAAGGACCTGCGCACCGCCCAGGAGACCACCGACGTGCAGGGGGTGATGAACGGCGATCTGGATCCCTTCATCCAGGCGCTGCTGCGCCAGGGTGTGGAGATCGCCGCCGACGCGGCCGCCTGATCCCCTGCTCCAGCCACCCGATGCCCGAATCCGCCACTTCCAGCGCCGCTGCCCCCGGCCAGGAGAACCCCAGCTTCGTGAAGCTGGCCATGCGCAACATGGTGCGCAAGGGACGCCAGAGCCTGCTCCACTTCGGCCTCACCGCCCTGGGGCTGAGCGGTTTCCTGTTGCTGATCGCCTGGCTGGGGAGGCCCAGCCTGCCCGGATGAGCACAGCGATGACAGACCCAGCGGCGGGGGCAACACCGGAGATTGATCTGGCCTTCAGCCTGGAGCCGGGGGCCGGGGCCGCCGCCATCGCCACCCCAGGCAGCCCCCTGGTGGATCCCGCCCTGGCCGAAACGCTCTGGGGCAACCACCTCGGAGCCTGGCTGGCCCAGCTGGGCCCGGAGCTGCCGGCCCAGCTGCGGGCGCCGGGCTACAGCCTGGGGCTGCAACTCTGCGACGACGCCACCATCGCAGGCCTCAACCAGACCTGGCGCCACCGCAGCGGCCCCACCGACGTGCTGGCCTTCGCCGCCCAGGAGGAGGCGCCGCCAGCCCTAGAGGGTTGCGGCGAGGCCTGGTTGGAGCTGGGCGACATCGTCATCTCCCTGGACACGGCCCAGCGGCAGGCCCACGATGCCGGCCACGGCTTGGCGGAGGAGTTGTTGTTTCTGGCCAGCCACGGGCTGCTGCATCTGCTGGGCTGGGACCACCCCGATGGGGCCAGCCTGGCGGCGATGCTGGAGCGGCAGACGGCGCTGCTGCGGGCGTCGCCGTCCTGACAAAGGCTGTTCGACGCGTCCAACGGCGGTAGTGTTGGCCTTGCCCCTCCAAAGGCGGTGCGATGCCAATGCTCGTTCCCGAGGAACAACCGCCGGCTCTGCGCGACGTGACCAGTGACGTTCAGCGGCGCGGCAGGCGCCTGCGGGTGGGGGCCTGGAAAGTGGCCGGCGACTTGCCGGCGAGCTTCCGCTATGCCGCCCAGGGTCTGGCCTACGGCTTCGCCAGCCAGCGCAACTTCCGTATCCACGTCTTCACCGGTGTTGTGGTGTTCGGCCTGGGGCTGTGGTTGCGGCTGGCCGCCGATCGCCTGGCCGTGCTGGTGCTGACGGTGGCGGCGGTGCTGGTGCTGGAGCTGCTCAACACCGCCACCGAGGCGGTGGTGGATCTGGCCATCGGCCGCCAGTTCCACCCCCTGGCCCGCATCGCCAAGGATTGCGCCGCCGCCGCCGTGCTCGTCGCCGCCCTCTCCTCGCTGCTGATTGCCCTGCTGCTGCTCGTGCCCCCCCTGCTGATCCGCCTCGGCGTCTAGACCATTCCCATGCTTCTGGTTCTCGACAACTACGACAGCTTCACCTTCAACCTGGTGCAGTACCTGGGTGAACTGGCCGCCGATCATCCCCTGGCCGCCGAGGTGCGGGTGGAGCGCAACGACGCCCTCGACCTGGAGCAGATCCGGGCGCTCGAGCCGGCGGCGATTCTCATCTCTCCTGGCCCCGGCGATCCTGACCAGGCCGGGGTCTGTCAGGAGGTGCTGCGGGAACTGGGGCCCACCGTGCCGGTGCTGGGGGTCTGCCTGGGGCACCAGTGCCTGGCCCAGGTGTTCGGGGGGCGGGTGGTGCGGGCCGGCGAGCTGATGCACGGCAAGACCTCACCGGTGCACCACCGGGGCGCGGGGGTGTTCGAAGGCCTGCCCGAACCCCTCACCGCCACCCGTTACCACAGCCTGATCGCCGAGCGCGACAGCCTGCCCGACTGCCTGGAGATCACCGCCTGGCTGGAGGACGGCACGATCATGGGATTGCAGCACCGCCACTATCGCCACCTGCAGGGGGTGCAGTTCCACCCGGAGAGCGTGCTCACCCAGGCCGGTCACCAACTGCTGGCCAATTTCCTGCGTCAGGCAGCCCACTGCTATTTTCGCGCCACATGACCAATTCCATGGTTCACCCCACCTGCAGGACCACCACCGGCGGCCTGCGCCTGGGGGTCAGTCTGGCCCTGGCAGCCGGACTGACCCTGCCGCTGCCGGCGATGGCCCAGAAGGGTGGCGGGGTCACGATCACCAGCCTGGGCCACAGCGCCCTGATGATCCAGGGGGGCGGTTCCCGGGTGCTGCTCAATCCCTTCCAGCCGGTGGGGTGTGCCGCCGGCCTGCCCGCGCCGAAGGTGAGCGCCGATGTGATCCTGGCCAGCAGCCTGCTGAAGGATGAGGGCGCACCGGTGGCCAGCGGCAAGTTCCTGGTCAAGCCGGGCTCCTACCGCCTGGCCGGGCTGCAGATTGAAGGCATCGCCGCCCCCCACGACCGGGTGGGAGGCCGCCGCTTCGGCAACGCGACCCTCTGGCGCTGGCGCCAGGGCGGCCTCGACATCGCCCACCTCGGCGGCACCGCCGGCCGCCTCAGCCCCGCCGATCGCGTGCTGCTGGGACGCCCGGACGTGCTGATCATCGGCGTCGGCGGCGGCGGCAAGGTCTACACAGGCCAGGAAGCGGCCGAAGTGGCGCGGGAGCTGCAGGCCCGCCGGGTGATTCCTGTGCAATACAACAGTGGCAAACCCCCGGCCGGCTGCGATCAGGGGTCAGTGGAGCCATTCCTGAAGGCGATGGCGGGTGCCACGGTCCGGCGCAGCGGCCCCTCGGTCAGCCTGGTGCCGCCGCTGGGGGATGGGGTGGTGGTCGAGGTGTTGCGCTGAGGCGTCCCAGTTGGGGCGTCAGTTCAGCCCATCGATCCGCCGGTAGGCCTCCCAGAACTGGCCCATCTGCTCCGTGCTGCCCAGGCTGACCCGTAGGGAGCCGTCGATCAGCGGCTTGCCGGCCATCGAGCGCACCAGAATGCCGGCCCGGCGCAGGTCAGCCTCCACCTCTGCTGCGGGGCGACGGGGCCAGAGCAGCAGGTAGTTGCCGCCGGCGGCGTGGTGGCGCACCCCCGCCTGCCGCAGCTGGCCCAGGAGCCAGTCGCGGGCGCGCAGCACCTCGGCCACATAGGCGTCCACGTAGGCCTGGTCGGCCAGGGCGGCCTGGGCCGCCGTCACCGCGAAGCTGTTGATGTCGTACGGGCCGCAGACCCGGCCCACCCGCTCCACCAGGGCGGGGGCACCGATGGCGAAGCCGATGCGCAGGCCCGCCAGGCCGGCCGTCTTGGCCAGGGAACGCAGCACCAGCAGGTTGGGAGCCGCGGCGAAGGGATCGCCATTCGCCCCAGCCGCCAGCAGCAGGGGCAGCACGCTGTCGCCAGTGAAGGCCTCGTAGAGCTCATCGACCACCACCAGGGTGTGCGGCGCCGCCGCCGCCAGCTCCAGGATCCGCTCGGGCGCCAGCCGGGTGCCGGTGGGGTTGTTGGGGTTGCAGAGCAGCAGGATCCTCGGGGCCGCCGCCGATCCAGCCGGTGCGAGGGCCGCGCGGATCTCCTCGAAGGGGAAGTCGAAATCGGGCAGGCGGTAGGGGATCGCCTCGATCGCCATGCCCTGCATGCGGGCGCAGGGGGCGTAGTAGCCGAAGGTGGGACTGGTGGTCAGCAGCAGGTCGCCAGGGGCACCGAAGGCATGGAAGATCGCATGGATGGCCCCGTCCACCCCGTTGAACAGACCGACGCAGGCCGGTGAGAGACCACGACCCCCGAGCGAGGCCACCACGGCCTCCCGCAGTCCGTCATATTCCGGGTAGATGGCGTAGTGCTCCGCAGGGATGGCGCGGATGGCCTCCACCACCTTCGGACTGGGGCCGATGGTGTTCTCGTTGAAATCGAGCCGCAGCAGGCCCCGGCGCCCCTCCAGGGGGGCGCTGTAGGCCGTGAGGGTTTCCACCTCGGGGCGGGCCAGGGGGCCTGGGGAAACGGCCGGGCTCTCGCCTGGGGTCGGGCTGCTCACGGAGCCGGAATCGGATCGCTACGGGAGCCATCCTGCAGCGCAGCCCTACCGTTTGATCACCTGCGCGAGGAATCCGGTGGCGAAAGCGGAGCTGGTCCTGCGGGCCCTGGAGCGAGGCGACCTGCGATTCATTCACGACCAGGTGAACAACAGGAGCGTCATGGCCTACTGGTTCGAAGAACCCTACGAGTCGTTCGACGAACTGGAAGAGCTCTACATGCGCCATATCCACGACAACGCCGAGCGTCGCTTTGTCGTCGAGAACAAGGACAAGGAATTGATCGGCTTGGTGGAACTGATCGAGATTGATTACATTCATCGTCGGGCTGAGTTTCAGATCATCGTGGCCCCTGCCCACCAGGGCAAAGGCTTTGCACGCTTCTGCATCCACAAGGCCCTCGACTACTCCTTCACGATCCTGAACCTGCACAAGATCTACCTTTCCGTCTCCGTCGACAACGCCAAGGCGCTGCACCTCTATGAACAATGCGGCTTTGTCGAAGAAGGTCACCTGGTGGGCGAGTTCTTCATCGAAGGCCAGTACCGCGACGTCAAACGCATGTACATCCTTCAGGAGGATTATCTGGCCAGATCACCCAGCCTCACATCCTCTCCAGAGTGGTGATGCCGAGCAGCCCCAGGCCCAGCTTGAGGGTGTCGGCGCTGAGGCGGCAGAGGGCCAGCCGCGATCCGCGGGCCGGTTCTTCGGCCTTGAGCACGGGCACCTGGTCGTAGAAGCGGTTGAACACCTGGGAGAGCTCAAACAGGTAGCTGCACAGCCGGTTGGGCAGCAGTTCCTGTTCCACCTCCAGGATCACCGCATCGAACTGCAGCAACTGGCGCACCAGCGCCCACTCCTGGGGTTCGCCGAACACCAGGGGGGCGGGGAAAGCGGCGCCGGCGGCATCGGCGCCGCCCTTGCGGGCAATCCCGGCGATCCGCACCACCGCATAGAGCAGATAGGGGGCGGTGTTGCCGCTGAGGGCCAGCATGCGATCGAAGCTGAACTGGTAGTTGGTGATTCGGTTGGTACTCAGGTCGGCGTACTTCACTGCCGCCAGGCCCACGGTGGTGGAGACCTCACGGATGAAGGCGGCGTCCTCGTGGCGCTCCTCTTCGACCAGGCGGCGGTGCAGATCGGCCTCGCAGCGCTCCACCGCCTCATCCAGCAGCTCCTTGAGCCGCACGGTGTCGCCGGAGCGAGTCTTGAGCTTCTTGCCGTCCTCCCCCTGCACCAGCCCGAAGGGCACATGCTCCAGGCAGCCGTCGTCGGGAATCCAGCCGGCGCGGCGGGCCACCTGGAACACCCCGGCGAAATGGCTGGCCTGGCCGGCGTCGGTCACATAGATCACCCGCCGGGCCCCATCACCATCGGGAGATGCGGCGAAGCGATAACGGATGGCCGCCAGGTCGGTGGTGGCGTAGTTGAAGCCGCCATCGCTCTTGCGCACGATCACCGGCGGCGCCTGGCTGGCCGCCCCGTCCTCCCCCTTGAGGAACACACACTGGGCGCCACCGTCGCTGACGAGCAGGCCCTCGACGGCCAGGTCGGCCACCACCGACTCCAGGTAGGGGTTGTAAAAAGACTCGCCGCGCTCCTCAAGACGGATGTCGAGGCGGTCGTAGAGGCGCTGGAATTCGCGGCGCGACTGATCGCAGAGCAGTTGCCAAGCCTTGCGGGACACCGGATCGCCGCTCTGCAGCTTCACCACCTCCTCGCGCGCCGTGGCCTGGAAAGCCTCATCGGCGTCGAAGCGGGCCTTGGCCTGGCGGTAGAAGGCCACCAGATCGCCCAGATCGACGGCGTCGGCGGTGTCGAGGGCCTCGGGGGCCTCCTGCTTGAGGTGGGTGATGAGCATGCCGAACTGGGTGCCCCAGTCGCCGACGTGATTGAGCCGCAGCACCGGATGGCCGCGGAACTCCAGCACCCGCGCCAGGGCGTCGCCGATGATCGTGGAGCGCAGATGGCCCACGTGCATCTCCTTGGCGATGTTGGGGCTTGAAAAGTCCACCACCACCGGGGCGCCGCCTGCGGCCACGGCCTCCACCCCCAGCCGGGGATCGGCCAGGCAGCGCGCCACCTCGGCGGCCAGCAGCTCGGGCTTGAGGGTGAGGTTGATGAAGCCCGGGCCAGCGATCTCAGGCGGCAGGCACAGGGCCGCAAAGGCCGGGTCGGCCTCCAGCTGGGCCACGATCGCGGCGGCAATGGCACGGGGGGCCAGCTTCAGGGGCCGGGCCAGGGCCAGGGCGCCATTGGCCTGGAAATCACCGAACTCCGGTTTCGAGGCCGGCCCCAGCTGGGGATCCAGTGGCGCGCCAGCCTCTCGGGCGGCGGCCGCCGCCTCGGGGAACGCCCTCTCCACTGCCCCCACCAACAGGGTGTTCAGGGCTTGGGAAAGGCGCAGCATGGAACGAAACCGATGCAATGGCGGGCGTGGCCGTGATCATCCTCCCCGGTGGAGCGAGGGGTCACAGACCCTCGTTGAGCTCCTGCACCCGGCGATGCCAATCGGCGCCGTCAGGGGTTGCGCCGTTGATGACGCGAACGATGGGCACGAAGCAGCGCTCGATGCCGGTATGAAAGCTCTGCAGGCGCAGGGCGACCGCGTCCACCCAGAGGGGCGGGAGGGGGTCCTGCTCCATGGACCGTTCGATGTCCCGCAAGCTCTCCACCAGCGTGTCCAGCTTCGAGCGCTCCACACGGAGGTCGAGCAGAAGATCATCCAGCTTCTGCCTGGAAGGACCGTCGGATGTCACAGCAGGCGCTGGCCGCGTTCCCGTATCCGCTGCTGCCAGTGGGGCGGCAGGCTTTCCAGGCGCACCAGGTCAACGGGGATGTTGCCAGCGGTGAATTCCGCTTCCGCCATGGGCTCAAGCAGATCCAGCTTTGGCAAGCCATCCACGGCGAGGTCGCTATCGGAAGCCATGCCGAACCTCCCGTCGATGGTCGAACACGAACAGCCACACGCCATCGATCGCCGGCCAGCGGCGTTGCAGGGCCTCGGCGCAGCGGCTGGCCGCCGGCAAGGCCCTCAGCAGAAGACTCACGCAAGCCTCACGCTCCCGGACCTGGCGCTCCTGCCAGTGGCGACGATGGGGGTCGGACACCCTCATCCGATCAATTCAGGTGAAAGGGGGCTGGCTCCTGGATGCGTCCTGAGGGTGGAATCACCGATGGTCGTGGAGCGCACGTGTCTCTCCTTGGCGGTGTTGGGGCTGGAGACATCCACCATCACCGGGGCGGCGATCTGCGGCGGCAGACATGACGCGTCGGCCGACCTGTGGGGGACTTGAGAGCTCCCTTGCGCCGGGCAGACGGGAGGAGAGAGCCGGCACCCGAAGGGCCGTTTGCTGCAGACCTGCTGCAGGATCACCCATCGGACATGGCCATTCCCTGACCCCGGCCCACGACGGCTCAGGCCCATCGCCACGAGAGTACCAACCCCGTAGCCAGCAAATACCCTGCTCCCGCAACGGCTTTCAGGAACCGAACCGGCGAGGACCGAAGCCGGCACAGGCCGGGATTCAGCCGCCTACGCGAACAACTATGACCAACCTGAAAATCAGCACAGGAAAGGTGGTGCACTCTTCACTTATCCTACTGCTTTCACCATGGGCCCACTCACCACGCGTTCAGCAACCCGTGTGGTTGCCAGGTCCGTCGGCACCGTGTCTGCAGCTGGGATCCTGAGCCTCCTAGCAGCTTTTCCCGCCTTAGCCGTCGACGACCCCTTCTTCACGCTTCATTTTGAGTCCACCTCCGCCAGCAGTACGAATGGGGGTATCAATGGAATCCTTGGCGAAGCCACTTACACCTTTCTTTCGGGCACGCCCGGAAAGATGGTTCTTAGTCTGAACAATCTCTCGACAACGAGCTCCAAGCTTGTTAGCACTGGCTTCAATCTACCCACCAACCCTCCAACCGTCTCCGATATTAGCTATGTCAGCGACAGCTTTGTAGCGTCAGACCCAAAATGGAATATAGTAACTAACGGCATGCTAGATAATACAACATTCGACATCTGTGCGTCAATTAACCCTCCGAGTGACTGTGACGCTAGTGGATCTCCCGCTGACGGCTTGGCGAACGGCGATTCCACTACAGTAGGAACATTCACTTTTAGTAGCACTAATGATCCTTTGACCACCGCCACCCAATACCGCGATGCCTTCGTGGCGTTGTTCAACGACACCGGTGCGCCAGATGGTACTCCGTCCGCGGGCCAATTCCCTGGTAACTTCTTTATGCGGTGGAAGGATATTCCGATTGGAGAAGGAAGCGATAAAGTATGGGCAACAAGCATCAGAACCGGGGGTGGCGTCCCTCAAACCCCTGGGGATGAAGTGCCTGGCCCACTTCCCCTGCTCGGCGCCGCAGCCGCTTTTGGTTACAGCCGGAAACTGCGCCGCCGCATGAAAGTCCAATCCGTGATTGGTTGATTGTCACATCACTCAGCTGCTACCCTCAGTTAATTAGTGATTGATTCATGAGCCTGTTCATATTGAGCAGGCTTTTTGCATTCTGCCTCAACAATGCGACGGACATCCTATTGATGACAGACTGGTTATGACCATTTAGGCCCAGGCTGGCTTGTACCTCCAGTGCCTAACTCAGCCTGACTTCGACCAGGCTTTATCTGAATAAGCTTCATACCATGGCTGGCCAAAGACATGTCAGAATAAATGGCGAAGACAAGGATTAAGCACGTCTGATTCAGACATCAAGAGTTCACATTTTCAGAGCCTGACTTACCGCCATACTCTCAACAATGACTACGACCCCACAAATCAGAAGTCTTGAGGAGGCGATTTTCGCCGACCGTCTGGCGGTGGTCGCCATGGCTCTGTTTGCGGTCTATCTGATCTCGGTTCTGGCGTTCATCCTGCCGCCAAAGTTGCTCGATCCACTCTGGCAACTCAGCAGCATCAAGATCGCCGTGGAAGCTGCACCCATTCCACTGCTCGGTCTGGCTCTGTTGCATCTAGCTGCTTACCTCTACCCGGCCAATCTCCGGCTTCAGAGGCGACGGGATGCTTTGGCTCGGCTGGCCATCCTGGCCAGCCTCGGATTTCTGCTGATCGTTCCCTTGCAGGGCCATGTCGTCTGGACGTCCTATCTCCGTTCCAATTCCGTCGCAAGCCAGCAGCAGGCCAGCGCCACCGAACGAGGAAATGCTGTTCGTCAGGCCATCACGCAGGCCACCAGTACCGAAGATCTTCAGAAACGCCTTCTCGCGTTGCAGCGTCCTGATCTGCGCATCACCCTCGATCCCGAGCGATTCCCCGCCATTCCCCTGCCGCAACTGAAACGGCAACTTCTTTCCCGAGTGGATCAGGCGGAAGGCCAGTTCAAGGCGAGGGTCGCACCCATCGACCCTGCCACGGGCGAACGGATCACCCGGGAGAGCTTGCGGGTCATGATCTCTTCCATGGCCTTCGCCATCGCCTTCGCCACGCTGGCCCAGAGAAAAAACAGCATCGTGCCATTCCTGGTTGAAGTGCCTGACCTGCTAGGCCGCCTCTGGGCGTCTCTCCGGCCTCGGCGGGCTGGAACTGGCCAGGCCAGGCCTGGGATGCCGTTCCAGAAGTCGGCCTCCAAGCGCGAAGAGGAGTTCTTTGAATCCTTGGCCCCTCCGGAGAAAGAAGAACCCCCAGCCCATTGACCAGCAGGAGGGGGGAGCGGGGTTGACGAGGACCAACAAGGCCTCCCCCTCCTCCATCCCCCTTGGCTCACCCTTTCTGGAGTCAGGAATGGCGCGGGATGCGGCGCTGCGAGATCGCCTAGGGCAGGCCGCCGGGAGGCCGTTACAAACTTTATTGGGGACATGAACATCCGTAGGGATGTCGGGTGAGGATCAGGACGCCAGACCCAGCGCTTCCTCCAGGCCGGCAAGCACCACATCGGCCGTCAGCTTGATCCGGTAGCGGCAGGCCTGGGTTTCGGTGCAGGCGAGGGTGCCGTGCTCCCAGTACTTGTTGCTGCCGGCGCCTCCCCCACACAGACCGAAGTAGGCACACTCGGCGCGACAGCGGTCGGTGCCGGCGCGCATGTCCGCCAGGATGCGCCGAAACTTGGGGCTGGCGGCGATCGACACCAGGCTGTCGCTCTGCACATGGCCCAGCACGAAATCGCCGTAGGTGTCTGTCTGCACCGAGAGCAACTCGGGATCGAAGGTGGAAATCGCCCCACGGGCATCCACATTGACGATCGCAAAGGGGTTGTTCATGTCGGTGCACTCCAGGCGGGCATCGGCCTGGGCCAGGCTGCAGATGCCTTCAAACTCCCGCACCCGCATCCGCTCAGGCTGCTCCTGCCACAGCCCCCAGAACCGCTGCAGAAACTGGCGATAGGCCGCCTCAGCATGGGGACGGCTGAGGGTGGAGACCCGGTTCTCCCCCTCGGTCTCCTCCATGTTGAAGGCCACGTCGGTGATGCCGTGCTCGACGAAGAAGGCAAACAGCTCATCGGCGTGGCCGAGGGATTCCTCCGTGATCACGGCGATCACCTGGAAGGGGATGCCGCGGCGGCGCAGATGCTCGATGCCGCGGACGGTGGCGGCATGGGTCCCCAGGCCGGTGCGGGTGCGGCGGTGGAGATCGTGGAGGAAGGCCGGCCCGTCCATGCTCACGCCCACAGAGATGCCGTTGCGCTCGAAGCAGTCGCACCAGGCCGCGTTGATCAGCGTGGCGTTGGTCTGCACCGACTGGTGGATCGCCAGGGGCTCCCCCTGCCAGCGCTCCAGCGCCCGCCGCACGCAGGCGCTGGCCGCGTCGTAGAAGGCGATCGGCACGGTGAGCGGTTCACCGGCATGCCACAGCAGGGTGAAGTCGCCACCCACATACGGGCTCTCCAGCACCCGGTCCAGGGCCGCCTCCAGCAGCTCCAGCGGTAACCGGTGCCGGTCGTCGCGGTTGGGCAGGTAGCAGTAGTCGCAGTCGAGATTGCAGTAAGGCGTGGGCTGGACCACCAGCAGCTGCAACGGCCCGAAGCCTTCAGGGTTTCCGGGCGGCGGGGTACCGATGGCGATCACCAGAAGTTGCGGAAACCACCGTTCCGGAAGCCACCGTTGCCCCAACCGCCGTTGCGGAAGCCGCCGTTGCCCCAACCGCCGTTGCGGAAGCCCCCGTTGCCCCAGCCGCCGTTGCGGAAACCGCCGTTGCCCCAGCCGAAGCGGGGGCCGCCCCCGTTCACGAAGATGTAGGCAAGGCGGCCATCGGGGGCTTTGGCCCGGCCCTCGGCTGGCTCCTGACCGGACGGCTCCTGCCCCATGGCCTCGGAGATGCGCCGCAGGCGGGCATCGATCGACCCGGGCGCGGCCTCCAGCTGGGACGAGGCCTGGGCCAAGGCGCCGGCGGGGGCCAGGGCCGCCAACAGGAGCAGGAAACTGAACAAACCGGCACGGGGGTGGTTCGTCATCGGAGGGCTACCAGGGAGGGAAGGGGGAGCGGGACGGAGCGGTCAGGCCGCTGCAGGGCGGAGGGCCGCGCGCTCATCGGGGCGCCACCGGTGCAGGGGCCCCCAGGTGGAACCCTTCACGGGTCAGCAGCACGGATTCGAAGAGGGCGCGGACGCGCTCGGTGGGAACCACCAGAACACCCGTGGGGCCGACCCAGGGGGCGATGCTGGCCACGGCCTCGGGGCGGCCCTCCAGGTAGCCCTGGAGGAGGCCCGCGATGGCCAGGTTGACCACGTTCAGCAGCCTGGAGTTGTTCTCCGGCACGATGCAGCCGACGCCATAGCTCACGTAGGGCTGCTCAGGCACCAGGCGCACGCCCGACAGTCGGCGCTGGTGCCGCAGACCCGCCAGCACGTTGGCATCGCCCAGCACGCCCGTCACCTTGTTCTGCTCCAGGCCCGTAACCGCCAGGGCCAGGGTGGGGAAGCTGACCGCCCTGGCGTTGGGCTGGAGGGAACCAAGCAGCCCGGCCCCAAGGGACCCCTCCACCACAGCGATCGATTGACCGGCGAGGGAGGCCGGGGAACCATCAAGGCTGCCGCGGCGGGTGAGCAGCCTCAGGCCGGAAAGACCGATCGGGAGGGAAAAGTCGACCAGCTTCTCGTTCTCCCAGCTGAACGGCACGCCACAGGCCAGGCCGGCCTTGCCGCTGGAGACAGCCCCCACCGTGACGGTGGTGTTGTCCACGGGGGCGAAGCGGATCCGGACGTTGTTGCCCAGTTCCGCCTTGAGCTGGCGGTCGATGCGACGGGCCAGTTCGATGGCGTAACCCTCCGGTTCCCCGTTCGGCCCGATCATGACCAAGGGCGGGCTGTCGGCGGGGCCGACCATCAGTACCTCGCCGGACTTGGCCGCCTGCTCCAGCACGGCGTCGGCGGCGCTGGCTGGTGTCGCGGCCCCCAGGGACCAGAGGCAGGCCAGGGCTCCCAGGGCCAGGAGCCTGCTGCTGCGGGATCGGACGGAACCGGAGGCAACCGGCGCAGCAGGAAAATCCATGGGCAGAGCTGTGCACGTGCTGCACCTTAAGGGCGGTTTCAGGGCTTGCCCACGGCAGCGTTGGGGCATGAAACGCCCTGGCCTGGCGGGACCTACCAGTTCCGGAACGCCCCACCGCGCATGCCGCCCCCATTCACGAAGCCGCCCCCGCCCCTGGCATTGACGAAACCGCCGCCCCCGTTGCGGAAGCCGCCGCCGCCGCCGTAGTAGGGGTGCCCATTGACGAAGCCGCCCCGGGCCGCGTTGGCGAAGCCGCCCCGGCCGCCGTTGGCGAAGCCATAGGCCAGCCGCTGGTCGCCGGGGGAGGCGCCATCCGCCCCGCTCCCGTCACCCTGGGCGCGGAACGCTGCGCTGATGCGCTGCAACCGTTGCTCGATGGAGGGTGTGCTGGCCGGGGAGAGCAGCAGGGCCGCCTGGCCGGCGGCCGGAGCGGTCAAGGCCGCCAAAGCCAGGGAGAAACCGAGCAGGGCCGCGCGGGAGGTGATGGACATGGGGCGGCACTCCTTAACGGGCAGGTGAGGTGGGGACGACAGGCGATGGGCTCGTGGCCGACAGGGGCCTGACCCGTTCGTAGTTGAGCAGAACGGACTGGAAATAGGCCTTGATCACGTCGGGGGGCAACGCCAGGACTCCCTTCGGACCCAGCCAGCGGTTGACGCTGGCCACGGCAGCCGGCTCATCGTCGAGGTAGCCCTGCACCAGCCGGGCGATGGCCAGGTTGACCAGGTTGCGGAAGGTGGAGTTGTCTTCCGGAAGAATGCAACCCACCGCAAAGCGGGAGAAGGCCTCCGCGGGCACCAGGCCGTAACCCTTGCCGCCAAAGCTCTGAACAGCACCGGCGAGCAGCAGGGAATCGCCCCCCACGCCATCCACCTGGCCGGCCAGCAACGCCCGCACCGCCGGCTCGATTCCGGCGAAGGGCACCCGCACCGCCGTCGGCTGCACGGCCGCGATGGTGGCACTGCCCAGGGAGTCCTTCACCACGCCGATCCGCTTGCCCGCCATCGAGGCCGCCGAGCCATCGAGCCCCCCCTCCCGGGTGAGCACGCGAATCCCGGAGAGGGCGAAGGGCATCGAGAAGTCGACGAACATCTCCCGCTCCCAGGTGAACTGAACCCCACAGGCCAGATCCACATCACCGCGGCTCACGTCACGGAACACCGCCAGCGGATCCGCGTTGACGGTGTAGACGATCTTCACCGGCCGGTTGAGATAGGTGGAGACCTCTGCCTCGATCAACCGGGCCACATCGAGGCTGTAGCCCACCAGCGTCTTGCTGGCATCGCGGTAGGCGAAGGGCACCATGTCGGTGGGGCCGGCCATGGTGATCTCGCCGGTGCGCGCCGCCTGCTCGAGCACCGATTCGGCCCTGGCTGGCGTGGGGCTGCCCAGCGCCGCCACCAGCGCCAGCAGCAGGGAGGGTCCCACCACGCCGCACCGCCTGGCTCGGGCGGCGACCCCGATCGGGACGGCCTTCGCCGGAGCTGCTGGGTGCGGAAGGGCTGGATGCGGCACGGGTCGCTGCGGCACGCGGGTCGGCTCGGGGGTCATCCCCGCCCACTCTGGCAACCGATCGGTGGCGGAGCCAGCGCTGCCGGGGGACTCAGGCGATTCTTCACCAAGGCCCCGGCTCAGGCCAGCAGGGGGTCGAAGCGCATGCTCAGATCCAGCCACGGGCTGCGGGTGACCGGGGCGCTGGTGGAGATCAGATCGATGCCGGTGGCGGCGTAGGCCGCCAGCTGCTCGGGCCGCACCCCGGAGGCCTCCAGCAGCACCGCCGGCGCCAGGGCCCGCAGCTGGGGCACCAGGGCCGCCAGCGCCGCGGGGGTGAAGTCGTCGAGCAGCACCGCATCAGCACCGGCCTGCACCGCCGCCATCGCCTCGGCCGGGGTTTCCGCCTCCACAATCAGCCGCGCCGGCCAGGGGGCCGCGGCCCGCACCGCCGCGATGGCCGGCGCCACGCCCCCCGACCAGGCCAGGTGGTTCTCCTTGAGCATGGCGGCATCGTCGAGGCCGAGGCGGTGGTTGCAGCCGCCGCCGCAGCGCACGGCGTACTTCTCCAGCACCCGCAGGCCGGGGGTGGTCTTGCGAGTGTCGGCCAGGCGCACGCCGGTGCCCGCCAGCACCTGCACCAGGGCGGCGGTGGCGGTGGCGATGCCCGACAGACGCATGGCCAGGTTGAGGGCCGTGCGCTCCGCCGCCACCAGGGCGGCCGCCGGCCCCTCCAGCGCCAGCAGCCGCTGGCCGGCAACCACCGGCTCCCCATCGGCCACCAGCAGCCGCACCGATGTCTGGGGATCCAACAACGCCAGCAGCGGCCCCACCAGCACCCCGCCGCAGAACACCCCATCGGCGCGGGTGACCCAGTGGGCCCGGCCAGGGCGGCCGATCAGGGCCGGGGCGGTGAGATCGCCGCGGCCGATGTCCTCGTCCAGCCAGCCGCGCAACTGGGCCTCCAGGGCAGGGGTGAAGGGCAGCACCGGCACAGCGGCAGTAGCAGGCGACATCAGCTGCCGGCAGGAGCGGCGGCGGGGGCCGGCGCCTCAGGCGGGGCAAAGGGCGGACAGACCCGCTTCACCGAATCGCAGGCAAAGATGGTGGGCTTCTGCCAGGCCAGGGGAATCTCCAGCAGGTCGCGGCTGCCGGTGATCCCCTGCGCCACGAACAGCACCGCCGCCAGGATCGAGGCGCTGAGATGCAGCCGGCGCCAGCGCAGATCCCTGAGGATCTCCGGGCGGGCGGCCAGCGAAAAGATCATCAGCCCCACCACGGCCACCCCGGCCCAGTAATGGGACTGCCAGAACGCGGGGCTCAGCGGGTTGTCACTGAGGCGCCACACCTCCGGCTGGGCCCCGAGGCCGAGAACGCCCGCCCAGGTGAGCAGGGCGAAGACGAGCCGGTAGCCCTTGGCCTTCACCCGCCAGAGGGCCAGCAATGACACCAGCGTGCCCCCCAGCACCAGCAGCAGCTGCAGGGCACGGCCGGGGCCGCCCGTGAAGCCCTCCGGCGGCTGCTTGGTGACGATCACCACCGTGAGCGCCACCAGCACCAGCAGCACCACCCCCGCCGACAGCCACTGGCCCAGGTCGGCGTGGTCGCGGCCGGTGGTGGGGGGCAGCTTCGCCTTGTCGACACGGCGCTGGCGGGCCTGGACCCCGAGCCGCACCACCATGCCGATCAGGGGGTAGATCAGCACCACCGCCAGGGCGGGGTGCAGGATCCAGAGCCAGTCGATGGTTTGCATCCGCCCGCTGGAGTCCGTTCGTCAAAGCATTGACGCACGAGGACAAGCAGTCAACCGGGGTGAGTGTTTCGTGATGCCGGCGCCGCCGGCTATTTGCCGATGCAGAAGCGGGAAAAGATCCGCTCCAGCACCGCCTCGCTCACCTCCTCGCCGGTGATCGCCCCCAGGCCGGCGATGGCGCCGCGCAGGTCGATGGTCCAGAAATCCCAGGGCAGGCCCTGGTCGGCCGCCTCCAGCGACCGCTCCAGGCTGGTGGCCGCCGCCGCCGCCAGCTCCCGCTGCCGGCCGTTGAGGGCCACCTGCAGCCCCTGGAGCTCGCTGGCGCCGCAGAGGCCCAGCAGGGCCGCCACCAGTCCGTCGCGACCCGCGCCGGTGAGGGCGCTGATGGCCACGACGGGGGCTTCCGGCGGTGCCGACGGGACGCCGGCCGGAGCGGCCCCCGGCGGCAGAGCATCGCGCTTGTTGCCCACCAGCAGCAGGGGTACCCCCTCGGGCACCAGGGCCCTCAGCTCCTGATCAGCGGCCGTCCAGCCAGCCACCAGATCGAAGAGCAGCAGCACCGCATCGGCCCCGGCCAGGGCCTGGCGGCTGCGGGCGATGCCCAGCTGCTCCACCCGGTCTTCGGTTGGGCGGATCCCGGCGGTGTCGAGCAGGGTGAGGGGCACCCCATCGAGCACCAGGTCGCTTTCCAGCAGGTCGCGGGTGGTGCCGGGGAGGTCGGTGACGATGGCCCGCTCGCGGCGGCTGAGCAGGTTGAGCAGGCTCGACTTGCCGACGTTGGGCCGGCCGACGATGGCCACCCGCAGGCCCTCGCGCAGCAGCTCCCCCTGGCGGGAGTCGGCCACCAGCTGCTCCAGCTCGCCCCGCACCGCCAGCAGCTCGGCCCGTACCGACGCACCATCGAGCGGGGGCAGATCCTCCTCGAAGTCGACCCGGGCCTCCAGCTCGGCCAGCTGGTCGAGCAGGCGCTCCCGCAGGCCGGTGATGCGCCGCTGCAGACCGCCGTCGATGCCGGCCATGGCCAGCTCAGCCGCCCGCCGGCTGCGGGCGGCGATCATCTCGGCGATGGCCTCGGCGCGGGTGAGGTCGAGGCGGCCATTAAGGAAGGCCCGCTGGCTGAACTCGCCGGCCCCGGCCAGGCGGGCGCCGGCGGCCAGCACCAGCTCCAGCACCCGCCGCACCGCGACCAGCCCGCCGTGGCAGTGCAGCTCCACCACGTCCTCGCGGGTGAAGCTGCGCGGGGCCCGCATCAGCAGCACCAGGGCCTCATCGACGCGCTCACCGCTTTCGGGAACTACCACGTGGCCGTAGAGCACCCGGTGACTTTCCCAGGCCTGGGCGCCGGGGGCCAGAAACAGACGCCGGCCGATCGCCTCGGCCGCCGGGCCCGAGAGGCGCACGATCGCCACGCTGCCGGCCCCGGCGGCGACGGCGGTGGCGATGGCGGCGATGGTGTCGCCATTAGGGTTCGCGCCAATCGGGAGCTCTGCCCGCGTCACTGGTCCCATGGCAGCGTTTCGCCCCCAGTCTCCGTCCCTGCCGCTGGCCCTGAAGGGAGTGAGAAGGAAGCTGCGGCAAGCGATCGAATGGCTCTGGCGCCAGGAGGGCAGCCACGGCCAGCGGGCCCGGGGCCTGGCGGCCGGGGTGTTCATGGGCTGCTTTCCGATCTTCGGCTTCCAGACCCTGCTGGGGGTGGCCCTGGCCAGCCTGGTGCGGGGCAACCACCTGCTCGCCGCCGCCGGCACCTGGATCAGCAACCCGATCACCTACCTGCCGCTTTATTGGTTCAACTACCAGCTGGGCAGCCTGCTGCTGGGCCCCGGCAAGGGCTGGCCGGGCGGCCTGGTGCTGCGCCACGACAGCCTGCGCCAACTGGGCTGGGACTTCACCGCCCGCCTGCTGCTGGGCTCGACCGTGGTGGGCACGGTGCTGGCTCCGCTCAGCGGCCTGCTGTGCCTGCGGTGGCTGCAGCGCCGTCAGCGGACCTCCTGAGGGAGGCGGACATCCTCAGGATTCGGCCAGCCCCGGAAACACCATCAGATCGATGTGGCCACCGGCGGGCTGGCGCCATTCGCGGAATTCCGCCGCCAGGGCGCGGTGCTCATGGCTCAGGGCCTGCGCCTCGAGATCCTGCAGACGCTGGTGCACCAGATCGAGCGTGTTGTCGATGAGCTGGGCCGCCTGTTCGGAGGTCATGGCATCGCTGCGATGGAGAAAGCCTGAGCTTCGCGGTGTTGTAGAGGACGCCGCCCTGCTGGGCTGTAGCCCCTGACACGGGCCGTCTCCCCCGTCGGCGGACCCGCACCGATCACCGGCCGAATCCTGGAAAGGCAGCTGCATGGAACAGGCGGCAGCAGGCCCCGTGGGCGGGGGCAACAACACACCGTGTCCCACCCCCGGGAAGGTGGTCAGACAAGCCGTCTTCAAGCCCTTGGCCACCGCCCTTCGTGGACGCACGACCTCTATGGCGGCCATGGGCAGCCTCAGGATGGCGGCCTTTTCATCCAAAAGGGACACCAGGAGGGTGGCTTCCCCTGTGGATCGCTGGCCAGCCGAGAACCAGCCAGCCAGCCAGCCAGGCATGGCATCGCCATTGCCGATCAACAACGTGAGAACCAGTTACAGCTGGGCGTGCCGTAGACGATGGAGTCGTAACGCCCATTGGCGGTGCGGATGACCACACAGTTGTTGGTCCTGGCTTCACGCCAATAGCCATAAACTGCATTACCAGAAGGATCGGCTTTCAAAAAGCGAAAACCCCGTTGCTTGATCATGGCTTCCGCCTGACTGGCCCTGGAGCCGACAAGATCACCCAAGCTCATGAGAGGTGTACCGACATCAGGACCCTTGCTTGGCTTGGTGGTTCCGCTGTTCATCCCGCTCGACAAGCTCCCCGTACTGGGCTTCCAATAAACGTAACTGTTCAGGGGGGGAGAAAGCTCCGGGGCAGTTCCGCTCTTGACAGACCTCTGAAAACAGCTTGGATCTCAGGCAGAGACTGCCCGAGATGCATCCACCACCTGCCGGCATTTCTGAGAGTGA